>FWWM01000515.1_pt1 | contig 112307 bp, 99 predicted proteins | sample 2228351 | NCBI WGS metagenome assembly FWWM01 (sample SAMEA103939774, study PRJEB20133) | metagenome
CGACGAGCAGGGCCGAGGCGAGGGTGCCGGCGGTGACACCGAGCAAGCGACGCCGCGTCCACGTGCGCATGGTTCTCCTCCTCCTTGTGCATCCTGCTGACGGTTCGCCGACAGGCCGAGCTGATGCTGGTTCAGAGATTAACTCAGAAGGGCGAGCGTGTCAAGGTTTTCCTGATACGGGTCGATGCCGCGCGAACGGGAAAGGACTCTCCCAGTCGACCGAAATCCCGGCGTCGTACAGGCCTGGGTAGTGGTGCTGGTGCCGCGGCGCCCCGCGAAGGGGGATGTGCATGCGGATGGCAAGCGAGCGCGCGGCGCTGAGCGCTGATCGCCGGGGAGCGCCAGCACAGGAGCGAGCGCTGGCGCGCGAAAAGCCCATGGCTCCGGTGCATCGTGGAGCGCGCAAGGAGCGCGTCAGTCTCGCCGGAGCCAAGTCGTGGCGTGCTTTTCGGTCAGGTTGTAGTTGGGTTGCGGAGTCCAGCCCGCAAGGACGTCGGGACGATAGATGTGCCAGATGAGTGGCCGGAACAGATAGATCATGCCGAAGGCAGGGTCGTCGAGGGAACGGAAGTCGAGCTCCTGCGTCAGCTGCTTGCGCTTCTCCAGGTCCAGCTCGCGATCGACCTGGCGGTAGAGTTCGATCAGCTCCTCCGACCAGAGGCCGGTGAGGCTGGCCTGTTCATCGTCGGTGATCCAGGCGCCGAAGGTCGACTTGGGTTCGTCGACCCAGGGAGCGTTGAAGCCGAGCGACATCTGGAACTCGCGCGCGACGACGCGCTGGACGTACTCGCCCAGCTGCAGGTTCTGCACGTTGACGCGGATGCCGATCTGGGCGAGTTGGTCGGCGACCAGGCTCTGCGTGATCGGTGTCCCTAGCGCGAAGGCAAGAAGCTCGACGTCGAAGCCGTTGGGAAAGCCGGCTTCAGCGAGGAGTTGTCTGGCGCGTTCGAGGTCGGCAGCCTTGTCCTTGCCGAATCCGCGCGCCTGGCGCACCCGTTCCTCGGGTAGCGCCCAGGCACCGTAGGGGTGCATCCAGCCGGAGAGGACGCCGCGTCCCTCGGTGCCGATCTCGAGCATCGCGTCGCGGTCGATGGCCAAGGTGATGGCCTCGCGCACACGTGGATCGCGGAACGGTTCGAACTGCCGGCCGTTGAGGACGAGGCGCCAGACGAGCGTGGTGGGGACGCCGACCACCTCGATGTCGCGGTGCCCCTGGAAGAGGTCGAGCGGCGGCACTCCCAAACCGCGGTTCAAGTGAATCTGCCCAGCGATGAGCGCTTGAGCGGCGACGTTGGGGTCGGCCATCGGGTAGAAGACGATGCCGTCCAGATAGGGAAGGCCCGGCGCCCAGTAGTTGGGGTTGCGTTCCAGTTCGTAGGTGACCCCGGGGGTATAGCTTTTGAACTTGAAGGGGCCGGTACCGATGATGTTCTTGGTGTCGCGGAGGTCGGCGCCGGACTCGATGAGGTGGGCGGGGTAGATGCCGGTCCAAGGGATGGCGACGTTGTAGAGGAGAGCGGGGTCGGGTTGAGTGAGGACGAAGCGGACGGTGTAGTCATCGGGGGTTTCGATGTGGTCGACGGTATTGAAGAAGACGCCGCGGGGGCTGTTGACGCCTTCGGGTGGGTCCATGATGCGTTGGAAGTTGACGAGGACGTCCTTGCTGGTGAAGGGGGAGCCGTCGTGGAACTGGACGCCCTGGCGGAGGGAGAAGGTGTAGGTCATGCCGTCCTGGGCGATTTCCCAGCGGGTGGCCAGGCAGGGGAGGATCTTCGTCTGGTCGTTCTGATCGAACTCGAGCAGGGTTTCGAGGCACGGTGCCACGCACCAGAGGTCCGTGCTGGTCGTGGCTTGGTGCAGGTCGAGGTTGGCTGGGTCGCCGGGGAGGTTCATGCGCAGGATCCCACCGCGACGGACCGCCTCGGTCGTGGGGGTAGGGGTGACGTCGAGCACGGGGGTGGGGAGCGCGACCGGCGTCTGGGTAGGGGTCGGCACGGTCGTCGCCTGGGGTGCTGCTGTCGGGGGCGCTGCACCGCGGCCGCGGCAGGCGACGAGCAGGGCCGAGGCGAGGGTGCCGGCGGTGACACCGAGCAAGCGACGCCGCGTCCAAGTGCGCATCGTCCTCCTCCTCTGCTTACCGACTGCTCCGAACACTGAGCGTACGGTGGAAGCTACTTCAGAGATTAAGTGATGGCTGATCCCCTGTCAAGTGCCTTTCTCTCCTTGACATGCCTCCACGCACGACGTCGCAGCGCGTGTTTCCGCGCGACCATGCGTGCGTCGCCGCACACTCGAGTTGCCCTACCTGCTTCTTCGCGTGCGCCGGGGGTCACCGGCCGGTCGGCTCGGTGGGGGCTCCAGGGCGGGTGGGCGCGGGTGGCGAGGGCGTCGGGCGACGGGACGTCGCCGCAAGCTGCTGCGGAGCCTCGATTTCTCACTGTTGTGTGGCTCGGGATCGTCTCATATAGTTACTGCCGATGCGGGTGTGCCGAGACGGCACGCTGGGGTCGAACGGCATGGCGCGCGTGGGAGGTCGGCGATGGACTTCGAGTTGACTCCGGAACAGATCCAAGTCCGCGACATGGTGCGCGAGTGGGCCCAGCGCGAGGTCGCTCCGTACATCCGGGAGTGGGACGCGAAGGGTGAGTATCATCCAGAGGTCTACCGCCGGATGGGAGAACTCGGCTTGCTCGGTTTGCCGATTCCGGAGCGTTATGGTGGCGGAGGCTTCGACTACGTCACGCTGGCGCTCGTCTGCGAAGAGCTCGAGGCGGTGGATACCTTCCTGCGGGTCGCTATCAGCGTGCACGTCGGTCTGAACAGCCTCACGCTCCTCCAGTGGGGCACCGAGGAGCAGAAGCAGCGCTGGTTGGTGCCGCAGGCGCGCGGCGAGAAGCTGGCGACCTTCGCCTTGACCGAACCGGGTGCAGGCTCCGATGCCGGCCACATCCAGACGCGCGCCGTCAAGGACGGTGACAGCTATATCCTGAACGGCGAGAAGATGTGGATCTCCCTAGCCAATACGGCCGACCATTTCTTGGTCTTCGCGACGCTCGATCCGGCGCTCGGGCACCGCGGCCTGTGTGCCTTCATGGTCGAGCGCGGGACGCCAGGACTGACTACCGGCTCGATCCACGGCAAGCTCGGCGTCCGCGCCGGCGACACCGGCTGGATCTCGCTCCAAAACGTCCGCGTGCCGGCCGAAAACATGATCGGCGAGCCGGGTGAGGGATTCAAGATCGCGATGAGCGCGATCGACCAGGGGCGGTTCACGGTTGCCGCCGGAGCCTGCGGGCTGATCCGCGCCTGCTTGGAGGCGAGCGTCAAGTACTGTCACGAGCGGCAAGCCTTCGGCCAGGAGATCGGACGCTTCCAGCTGGTGCAACAGATGATCGCCAAGATGGTCCGGGGCTACGAGACGTCGCGGCTGCTCGTCTTCCGGGCCGCTGAGCTCAAGAACCGCGGGATCCGCAACACGCGCGAGACCTCGCTCGCCAAGTGGCACGCCTGCGACTGCGCCTTCGAGGCCGCCAACGATGCGGTCCAGATCCACGGCGCCTACGGATATTCCAGCGAGTATCCGGTGGAGCGCTACCTGCGCAACGCCCGCGGTGCAGTGATCTACGAGGGGACACGCGAGATCCACACCATCCTCCAGGCCGAATACGCGCTGGGGTACCGCGTCGACAAGCCCCTCCGTTGTCCGCAGCCGCCAGCGCAGGGGTACGAGACGGTCGCAGCCCGGGGGTGACGATGAGACCGCTCGTCGTCCCCTTCCGGGGAAAAGCACCTCGACTGGCAGCCGATGTCTTCATCGCGCCCAACGCCGTGGTGATCGGCGACGTCGAAATCGGTTCGGGGTCGAGTCTCTGGTTCGGGGTGGTCGTCCGCGGTGACCTCGGTCCCATCCGCATCGGTCAGCGCGTCAACCTCCAGGAGGGCGTCATCGTCCACCTGGACGAGGGGTTCCCGGTCGTCATCGAGGACGACGTGACTGTCGGCCACGGGGCGATCGTGCACGGGGCGACGATCGGTGCCGGCGCCCAGATCGGCATGGGGGCGGTGCTGCTCACCGGAGCTCGTATCGGTGCTGGCGCGATCGTGGCTGCGGGTGCGGTCGTGCCTGAGGGGATGGAAGTGCCGCCCGGCACGGTGGCGATGGGGGTGCCAGCGCGCGTGCGGCGCGAGGTGACGCCGGAAGAGCGGAGTGCGCTGCTCGAGCGTGCGCGACGCTACGCGGAGCGGGGCGCGGCGTTCCGTGCGCTCCTCGCTGGAGGCGGACAGGAGGATGCGCCATGAGCGTGCGCGTCGAGCGTGCGGAGCCGATCGCGACCATCGTGCTCGACCGCCCGGAGCGCCTGAACGCGCTCGATACAGCCGGGTTGCGCGCGCTGCTCGCTGCCGTGCACGACCTGGCGAGTGACGAGCGGGTCCACGTGGTGCTGCTGACCGGAGCGGGAGACCGCGCCTTTGCGGCTGGTGCGGATATCAGCGAGATGGTGGAGAAGTCGCCGTCCGAGGCGCTCGCCTTTGCGGAACTCGGACAGGCGGTGTGCCGGGCGATCGAAGAGGCACCGCAGCCGCACGACGCAGCGGTCAACGGGTACGCGCTCGGAGGAGGGTGTGAGCTCGCCCTCGCCTGTGATATCCGGCTGGCGAGCGAGCGGGCCGTCTTCGCTCAGCCGGAGGTTACGCTCGGTATCCCGCCTGGCTGGGGCGGTTCGCAACGGCTTCCCCGCATCGTACCTGCCGGTATCGCCCGCGAGCTGCTCTATACCGGCCGTCGCGTGGACGCTGCGGAAGCGCTCCGCATCGGTCTCGTCAACGCGGTGTATCCGGCTGAGGAACTGCTGGACCGAGCGCGCGAGCTGGCGCAGCGGATCGCTGCCAATGGGCCGCTGGCGGTCCGCTCGACGAAGGCTGCCGTGCGCTTCGGTCTCGAACACGGGCTCGAGGCCGGGCTGGCCTACGAACGGCAAGTGTTCGCGCACGCCTTCACGACCGAAGACCAGCGCGAGGGGATGCGCGCGTTCCTGGAGAAGCGTCGCCCCACTTTTCGCGGTCGCTGAAGGCCGCAACGGACGTGGGAGGGAGACGTGAAGATCGCAGTGCTGATCAAGCAAGTGCCGGACCCGAACGCGCTGCGGTTCGATCCGCGGCTCGGTGATCTGGTCCCGGGGGTGCAGCAGGTCGCCAACGAGTACGACCTCTACGCGCTAGAGGCCGCGCTGCGTCTCCGCGAACAGGTGGGGGGTGAAGTCGTCGTCGCGAGTGTCGGCCCCGCCCGCGATGCCTTGAACCGCGCGCTCGCGATGGGAGCCGACCGGGCAGTCGCGATCGAGGGTGATGCCCTCCCGGGTGACGCCTGGGTGACCGCGACAGTGCTCGCCGCGTGGCTGGAGCGCGAGCGTCCCGAGGTCGTCTGGTGCGGGCAAGAGGCGAGCGACTCTGGAACCGGGCAAGTCGGACCGGCGGTCGCAGCGCTCCTGGACCTGCCGCTGGTCAGTAACGTCGTCGCGTGGGAGTACCGCGACGGTGTGTTCGAACTCGAGCGAGAAATCGAAGATGGGCACCAGTTCCAGGCGGTCGCGCCACCCGTCGTGCTCTGTGCGCTCTCCGCGCTACCCCAGCCCCGCCTGCCGACGCTGCGCGGGATCATGGACGCGCGCCGGAAGCCGGTCGAGCATCTCACCCCGGCGGATCTGGGGCTGGATGCCGAGCGCCTCGCGCCGCTCGTTCGCTGGGAAGGTCTCCGCCAACCCGAGGCTAAGGCGGCCGGTATCGTCCTCCAGGACGTCACGCCTGACGAAGCCGTCGAACGGCTGGTCGCGTTCCTCGAAGCACGCGGGTTGTTGAGCTGAAAGGTCGAGGGAACGATGGCGGAGAACGGTACGCTGGTCGTTGTCGAGACGTCGGGGGCCCAGGCGCGCCCGACCGCGCTCGAGCTCTTCGGGGCAGCACAGGCGCTGCGCGAGGCGCTCGGACCGGTGACGGCGCTCGTGGTCGGTCAGGGGATCGCTCCCGCAGTCGAGCAGGTCGCGCGGCTCGGTGTCGACCGTGTACTGACCGTCGAGGGACCGGTGTTCGCTGATCCGGTGGCGGAGCGGATGTTGCGAGCGGTCCGTGCGGCGTGGGAGTCGGTGCGTCCGTCACTCGTGTTGGTTCCCGGGACGACGCTCGGTCGCGACGTGGCTGCGCTGTTGGCTGCCCAACAGGGTCTCCCCTACCTGGTCGACGTCGTGATGCTCGGCGCTACTGCGGATGAGATCGTGGCGACGCGGCCAGTCTACCAGAGCAAGCTGCTCACCACGGTGCGGGCGAGCCGCTCCCGCACGGTGGTCGCGACCCTGCGCGCCGGCTCGTATCGTCCGCCCGAACCGCGGGAACCTGCCGGGACGGTCGAGCCGTTGCCGGTGGATGTGTCCGCAGATGCCCAGCGCGTGCGCGTCACCAAGATGGTGGAGAAGCCGCGCGGCCAAGTGGACTTGGAGAGCGCACCGGTCGTGGTGGTCGGTGGCCGTGGAATCGGTGGGCCGGAGGGGTTCGCGCAGTTGGCGGAACTGGCTGAGCTCCTGGGCGGCGCGCTCGGCTGCACGCGAGCAGTCAGCGACCTCGGTTGGCGCCCGCACTACGAGCAGATCGGGCAGACGGGCAAGCAGGTGCGGCCGAAGCTCTACCTCGGGGTCGGTGTCTCGGGTGCGGTCCAGCATACGGTGGCTATGCAAGGGAGCGAGACGATCGTGGTGGTCAACCGCGATCCGAACGCGCCGCTGGTCAAGATGGCAGACTTCGCCGTCATCGCTGACTGGAACGAGATCGTGCCCCGGCTCATCGCGCGGCTGCGCGAGCGACGAGGTGGGACCGGATGAGTCAGGAGCGCGTCGAGGTCATCGTCGTCGGCGCCGGACCGGCCGGGATCGCTACAGCCTTGACCTTGGCCCGTGCCGGAGTCGAGGTGGTCGTGCTCGAGCGCGGAGCCTACCCGGGCGCCAAGAACGTCATGGGCGGTATCTTGTACCGTCAACCGACCGAGGAGCTGGTGCCTGAGTTCTGGCGCGAAGCGCCGCTCGAGCGCGCGATCATCGAGCAACGGTACCTCCTGCTTACCGAGGAGGACGCGATCGGGCTGACGTACCGGACACCAGCCTTCGGGCAGCCGCCGTACAACGCCTTCAGCGTGCTCCGCGCCGAGTGGGACCGTTGGTTCGCACAGCAGGCCGAGGCCGCGGGAGCCTTCGTCGCGACCGGGGTGACGGTCGAGGATCTGCTCTGGGAGGACGGGCGGATCGTGGGAGTCCGCGCCGGTGAGCAGGGTGAACTCTACGCGAACGTGGTCGTCATCGCGGACGGCGCGAACTCGCTCTTGGCGCAGAAGGCCGGGCTCACGCGGGACTGGCGTCCCGAGGAGCAAGCGCTGGTCGCCAAGGAGCTCCTGCGTCTTCCGGCGGGGGAGATCGAGCGCCGGTTCGCTGTCCCGCCCGGGCAGGGAGTCGCCATCGAGGCCTTCGGTGCCTCGACCGGCGGGTTGCTCGGCTACGGCTTCATCTACACCAACCGCGAGACGCTCTCGATCGGCACTGGTGCGCTGCTCAGCGACCTGATCGCGCACGAGGTGAACGTGAGCGACCTCCTCGAGCGGTTCAAGCGGCATCCGGCGATCGCACCGCTGCTGGAGGGGGCGGAACTGGTCGAATACAGCGCGCACCTCATCCCTGAAGGGGGTTGGCATGCGCTGCCCACGCTCTTCACGGACGGAGCGCTCGTCGTCGGCGACGCTGCCGGGTTCGTCAACCCGCTGAGCCGGGAGGGCTCGAACTTCGCCATGATCTCCGGCAAGCTCGCTGCCGAGACGATCCTGGAGGCTCGGCAAACTGGCGACTACTCGGCGCACGCGCTGAGCCGCTACTGGGAGAAGCTGGAAGAGAGCTTCATCCTCAGCGACCTCGAGGCGATCCGGAACGTGACACCGTTCGTGCACGCGCGACCGTACCTCCTGCGCGACTACCCGGAGGCGCTTTCCCGCGCGCTGCGGCACTATCTCACCGTCGACGGCACGCCGAAAGCGACGAAATACCGTGCGATCGTGCACGAGTTGCTCGCTGACTTGCAGCCGATGCGTCTGGTCCGCGATCTCGTGGCCGGCGTCCGCCAGTTTTGGCGCTGAGCGTCGGCTCGCGGTCTCTCCGTGGTAGGCTTGCAGGTGACGTACCAGGTCGCTCGAGGTCGGAGCTTGCGGTGACGCTCTACCTCGTTCTCGATATCTTGCTGCTCGTCCTGCTAGCCCTGTTCGTCCCCATCGGGTTCTGGCGCGGAGCCTCGCGCGAGGTCCTGGTGACGCTGGGCATCCTGCTCGGTTTCGCGCTCGGCGAGTTCTGGGCGCAACCATGGGGGCTCGATCTCGCTGACCGCACCGGACTCGGTGCCGGCGCGGGAAGCTTCCTCACCGCCGTTCTCCTGCTGGTGGCCGGGACGTTCCTGATCGGGTATGGCTCGAGCGCGATCGTCCTCGTGCCGCAACCCGGCCTGCCAGGGCGGCTCCTGGGGGCAGCGATCGCCTTCGCCAACGGCATGCTGCTCCTCGGCTTCGCGCTTCGGGCTATCCGCCTCTACCTCCTCGGTGGAACACCTTCGGGACTCTTCGCGCAAGCGATCGTCGCTCGCGTGCTGAGCGAAAGCATGCCTTGGGTCTTGCTCGCTGGTGCTGTGCTCGCGATTCCGGTGATCCTCTTCACCGCGCTGTTCGGTGCCCGAGCAGTGGAGGAGGAAGCGGGAAGTGTCGCCGACGAGACCTTTGCCGTACAGCACACGCCGACGCGGCCCCTGCCGCCACGCACCGTGTTCGCCCAGCGTGCACCGACCGTCGCCTACAAGACCGAACCGGTCCGCCGAGGCACGGAGCCGACGCGACCGCTACGCCCAGCGTCGACCGGCGCAGAGACGGGCGGTCAGCGCGTCAGTGACCTCGCCGATCAGGAGACCGCTGTACTCGCGCGTCCATCCCTACCGGCAGAACCGTCACCGGTCGGTGACCGCTGCCCCTACTGTCATGCTGACATCCGCGATGCGGAGGTCTTCTGCCCGCGTTGCGGCCGCGTGCTCTGAGCAGACGTGCTCGCTGAGAGCCACGGGATCGGCCAGCGAAAGAGACCGGCGCTCCCACGCAGGTGGAGCCGGTGCGGTGTTGCGCGCGGGCTGAGGCTCAGAAGCCGCCGTCGCGGCCGATCGCCTGCAATTCCTCGAGGATCAAGCGGAGTTCAGCTGCCCGCGCGTGCATCCGGACGATCGGCTCACCGTGCGGGTCGAGGAACAGCACGTCGACATGGTCGTTGGCCTCGACGAGCTCGGAGCCGCTGTAGTCGAGTTCGACCGTCAGGACAGGCGTCAAGCGGTCGCTCGGCTCGGCCGGTTCCCCGTGCGGGGCATGGGTCAGCGCATGTCGATAGTGACCGAGGAGATCGGTGAGCGCGCCGCGTTCGTTGGGCTCTTCACCGAGATAGAGCGAAAGATCGATGCGCCCGTCGCTGATGTGCAAGTAGTATCCGTCGTCGGCATGTTCGAGCGCGATGTCTTGCGGGAACCAGATGTCGTAGATGACGAGCGGCCGCGCTTCTTCAGGCGGTGCTCCGGCTTCCTCCTCACCCTCGTCGGACGGCGCGAGCCATTCCGGGAGTTCGCGCCCCTGGACCAACCAGTAGTGGGCGAGGCCGTAGCGGTAGAGGAGCTCGGCGAGCCGGGTCCGCACCGGTGCTGTGAAGGCCCCAGGAAACTCGTCCTCGATCACGCGCTCGAGCGCGCGGATCATCCGCTCGAACTCCGGGCGCTCCCGCAAGGCTTGGTCGATGAAGCGCCGAGCTTCCTGGAGGGCGCGACGGAGTTCGGCGTCGATCGTATCGGACGACTGCTCGCGGAGGAATCGCTGGATCGCTTCGAACAGCTCGTCGTCGGGTTGGAATTGATCGCGCATCGGCTGTTCAGCCACGGTCGACTCCGCGTCCTCCCACGCACGGCGTGGATCGGTATCGAATGCCATTATGCACCTCCCCCAGCGGCGTGTCTACTGGGAACCACAGCGGGGAAAGCCGTGGGGCGACGTCGAGCGAGGTCTCGTGCCCGGTGGTCGTATACTTGACGCTTCGGTGGTCGAGGCGGGGTAGGAGGACGAGCACGTGACCGATGAACAGTCCCGAACGCCGTATCTGGATCGCTGGCTCGCCTATCTCGAGGAAGGCGTGGTGCCCTTTTCGACACCCGGTCACAAGCAGGGCCGGGGAGCCCCGCCGGAGTTCGTTGCTGCCTTCGGGACACGGGCACTGGCGCTCGATATTCCGCATGACGGTGGAACCTACGAAACGCATCTCCCTGTCGACCCGCTCGAGGAAGCTGAAGCGTTAGCCGCCGCGCTGTGGGGTGCCCGCGACGCAGTTTTCCTCGTGAACGGGAGTACCACCGGCAACCTGGCAGCGCTCCTCACGCTCGGTCGACCCGGCGAACCGATCGTCGTGACGCGCGCCATGCACAAGTCGCTGCTGGCCGGGCTCATCCTGAGCGGCGCGCGGCCGGTCTACGTCGTCCCCGAGCTCCACAGCGAGAGCGGACTCCTCTTGGACGTCGCTCCCGAAGCGGTCGAACGCGCGCTGAAGGAGAACCCGACAGCGACGGCGGTCGCGATCGTCAGTCCCACCTACACCGGCGTCACGAGCGACATCGCACGTCTCGCGGTCGTCTGCCATGCGGCCGGTGTGCCGCTCTTCGTCGACGAGGCGTGGGGCCCTCACCTCCCTTTCCATCCGGCACTACCACCCGCAGCGATCCCCTCAGGGGCCGACCTCGCGGTCACCAGCCTGCACAAGCTAGCTGGTGCGCTGACGCAAACGGCGCTGCTCCTCGTCGCGGGAAGGCTGGTCGATGCCGCGCGGGTGCGTGCGGCCGTCGCGATGGTGCAGACGACGAGTCCGGCCGCGTTCCTCTATGCCTCGCTCGACGCGACGCGCCGGCGGCTGGCCCTGGAAGGCGAGCAGTTGCTCACGCGGACGCTCGAACTTGCCGAGACTGCGCGCTGCGCCCTCGCCCGCGTCCCGGGACTGCGTGTCGTCGGGCCGGAGATCGTTCGCGAGCGACCTGGTGCCGGGTTCGATCGCACACGCTTGGTCGTAGACGTGCAAGGCATCGGCCTCACCGGGCTGGAGGCGAAGCGACGCTTGCGCCGCGACTTCGCTCTCGCAGCCGAGATGGCTGACCTGGTCAGTGTCGTCTGCCTCTTGACCGTCGGCGATACGCCGGAAACGATCGACGCGCTCGTGCGTGCCTTCACCGCGTTGGCGGCCGAGCGAGGCAACGTCCGGAACACGGCCGAGACGACTCACCTCACTGCGCTGCTGCGTGCCACGGGACCGATCGTCGCCGGAGCTCCGCAGGTCTTGACGCCGCGCGAAGCGTTCTTCGCCGCGACCGAGCCGGTGCCGCTAGCGGATGCTGCTGGACGCATCGCTGCCGAGCCAGTCACACCATATCCTCCGGGTATTCCGGTCGTGGCGCCGGGTGAGGCGATCCGCCACGAAGTGGTCGAGTTTCTCCAGGCAGGCATCGCAGCTGGCATGCGCTTCAACGGTGCGAGCGACCCCACGCTGCGGACGATCCGCGTGGTGCGGGAGTGAGTAGGGGGCAGCATATGCTGGTACACGCGTTTACGTTTCTTCGCTCGCCGGCCACGCGGCGGGAAGGTCGAACACGCGCCAGGCCGCCTCGATGACGAGCGTGCCGGAAGGGTGTCTGGTGGCACCGAGGGTATTCAGGCGCGCCAGCAGCCCCGGCGGTGGCGCCTGCGCGCGCTCGGACGGCAGGGCGAGCGCGAGGGGCGTGCGCGCGATCGTCCACGGCGTCAGCCCCGCAGTCGCGAAGAGACCAGCGACAGGTTCGGGCAGTGTGTGCACCACGCGGGCCAGAAAGTCGACGAGGGCAGCCGCGTCGATGGTGTAGGTGACGCAGAGGGCCAGGAGGAGCGGGCGGTCGAGCGAGCGGTACCGTCGGGCCTTGGTCTGGAGCTTGGCCAGGAGCGCCCGTTCGCCCGGGATACCGGTCGCAGCGTATGGGGCGTCGCTCGCTGGTTCCTGGCTCGTGCCAACTGCGCCTGCTTCGAACGTCAGTTTCCAGCCGTTTCGTTGCCACACCAATCGTGACGCGCTGGAAGCGTGCGCATCGACCGTCTCGCACCAGGCCAGCAAGGCATCGCGCAGTTCGCGGAGCGGTGGCGTGCTCTCTCCGTACTCGACGTGTACCAGCCGGACAGGGACACCGGCTTGCTGGATCTCGTGGAGGACATCGAGGATGGGGTACAACCGGCGTTCTGCCCGCCAGCGTTCGGTCGGTGGACCGTGGACGAGCGCTTCGACGTAGAAGGCCTCGCTCCCCTGCACAGCGGAGAAATCCGGCCGCGGTCCAGACTGGCTGGGTGCAGGGTGGATCGTCAGCTGGTAGCCGAGACGTCGCAACAGTTCGTGCAGGTAGAGTTCCCAAAAGGCAGCGAGGGCGAGGCGGCGGTCGCGTTCCCAGAACCGGCTGCGGATATCGGACTGCGCCGGCTCGGGCAGGTGCGTGAACCAGTGCTCGAGGAGCGTTCGTACCGCCTGATCGACCCGCGTTTCGGCGCGTGCCAGTCGCTGGGCGATCGTCTCGCGGTGCGGTCCGACCGGCCGGAGCGAGCGCAGCGTCGGTGGTGTGGTGAAGAGCAGCATGGGACGACTCGACTCTACCGATGTGCTGCTCCAGCGGTTCGCACGCTCTGCGCGACGGCTGTGATCGTGGCCTCTGGCGTCGCGATCGGGATCACGCATCCGGGCGTCACCATGAGGTGACGTCCGCCGAGCTGAGCGACCGCCTCGCGTGCTTCGGCTGCGACCGTCTCGGGGGGACGCTCGGCGATGCGTGCCTCATCGATGCCGCCCGCGACGCACCGGCCGCTCCGCTGCTGCCCCTCGCGGAGAGAGGGGCCAGCTCGCCGGTCGTGCCAGTTGAGCACGTTGACGGGGTAGTCGAGGACGAGATCGAAGTGCGGTTGTGGACCGTGCAGGTGGAGCAGGACGATCGGCGCGCCAGCCGCTTCCGCCAGGACCGCGAGATCCCAGGGGCGTCCCCAACGGGTGTAGCTCGCCGCGTCCATCACGTCTGCAGTCGCGCACTGCGTGGCGAAGAACAGGCCGTGCGCGCCCGCATCGAGCGAGGCGCGGACGAGTGCCCGCAACGTCGTGGTGATGGCAGCGAGCGCCTCTTCCACCCGCTCTGGGTAGTCCTCGATATCCGCGAGGACGCGACCGCCGGAGAGCTTGTGGGCCACCGTCAGCGGGCTGAAGACCGTCTGCAGCACCGGTACCGTACCCGCCAGCTCCGCCACGACCAGGCGCGCCGCCTCGACGATCATCCCGAGCATTCCACCGTCCACCGGGAGCGGCCGAATGCTGGCCCAGTCGTCGGGGTGCTGGACCGGGTAGCGCGTGACGGTACGCGTGCCGTTCGGGCTGCCCCGGTACTCGCTCGCTCCACCCCAGGCGATGACCGGGTAATCGCCGGGCGGCATGAGCTTGACGAAGTCGAAGCCGAAGCGTCGTTGCCAGGCGAGCGTCGCTGCGGTGAGCGTGTCCGCCTGCTGGTCGACCTCGGGGAAATGCCGCCACAGGCTGACGGGTGGTGCGTCGGTGACGGCGCCGGTGAGGGCAGCCTCGACACGTTCCCAGTGGTCACTCGGTGTCCGCACGCTGGTCGCCTCCACTCCCCTCCTCGACGAGTGCCCCTGGAGTCGTTCCGCTCAGGGGCTCGAGTTGTTTCAACGTACCGAGTGCGCTCGCCGTCTGGCGCGCGAGCTCATCGCGACTATTCTGCAGCATCGTGAGTGCTCGCGCGTAGCGCCCGTCGAGTTCATCCTTGATCGACTGCAACGCCTTCTCCAGTTGATGCGTGGCCGCGGAGAGGCGAGCGGTCTCTTCGTCGCGGAGAAAGCGAAGCGCGAAGTGGAGCAAGGTGAGGAAGTACGGAACGGCCATGCTGTAGGAGATGACGACGACGCCACGCTCCAGCGCACGAGCGTGGATGCGTTGCGTCCAGCGGTAGACGGCGTCCGGCACGGCGATGACTGCGAGGCCGAGCGTCAGGTCAGGATCGAGATAGGCGGTCACCTCCTCGATCCGCCGTTGCAGCGCTCCTTCCAGTTCGCGACGCGTTCCTTCGTCCGCCGTCTCAGCGAGTGCTTCGAGCTGGCGCGTTCCGACCCACTTGGAATCGACGGGGACGTGTTTCCCGTTCGGCAGGCGGAAGGCGAACTCCACCTCGCGGTTCCTGATGCGGAGATTGAAGGCCTTGAATTCGGCAGGGAGGTGTTCGAGCACGGCTTCCAGGATATGCTCCCCGGCTGCGCCGCGCGAGGCTGAGCCCGTGAGGATGCTGTCGAGGCGCGTGACGAACTGGGCGAGCTCGAGCTGTCGGCTGCGTACTTCCTCTTCGCTACGGCGAAGTTCGTCGAGCGCTCGTTGTGCAGCGGTCAGGGCGTTCTGCAGCTGATCGATCCGTTGATCGATCCGGACAGTCGTGGTGCCCTGGTGCTGCTGGATCGCCGCGAGCCCGCTCTGCAGCTCACCGAGCGTGTGGCTCACACGCTGTAGTGCTTCCTGGAGGTGTCGTTGAGTCGCTTCGCCTGCCAGCGTGCGTGCTTGCAATTGCGCTGTCGCTGCGACCACTTCCTGCAGCGAGCGGGCGAGTTCGGTAACCTGCTGCGAGTGGGTGCGGGCAGCTTCCTGGAGTGCGCCGAGCGCCGTCTGGACAGCAGTCAGGTCGGCGTTCCTGAGCGGTGTGCGGCGTAGTACCCAAGCGAGGGCCAGGAGGGCACCTCCGGCAGCGAGGAACCCGAGGAGGCCCCCGAGCAGCACGAAGAACGTGACGGTCGAGTCGTTCATGCGCTCGCTTCCCTCTTCGCCGGGTCACTGGCTCGTTGTCGGGGGCTCGACGGTGAACGCTTCGTCGAAGCCCCAGTAGCGGAGCAGCAGTACCGATCCGTCAGGGTACTCCGTGCGCAGCCGCCGCGGCAGCTGGTCGCTGCGACCGATCCAGAGGGTGAGGCGATTCGGTTCCTGGCCGACCGGTTCGACCACGATCTGCCAGGTCTCGCAGAGTGTCCCGTCGATCGTCTCCGGTGGGAGTGCTTGCATCGAGACGCTCGTGACCTCGTGGCTGGTCGTCGCCAGGGCTTCTGGATCGTACAAGCTGCCGAGATCCGGTGGCTGCTCGATGCGGCCGAGTTGCCAGCGGTCGCCGGAGCGGATCCAGCCGGCATCACCGACGATGATCCATTCCTGGAGCAGTTGCCCGGTCGAGGGGTCGTACTGCAGCGCGTGGAGACGATCGGGGAGGACGACCGCGGCTTCCAGGCGCTGGCGCAGTGTGCCCGTGCTGTCGTAGGCGGTGATTTCGACCCGGAAGCGCTCCACGGAAGCCCAGGCAGCGCCCCAGGCAGCGACACGGGCGCGATCCTCCGCTGACAGCACAGGCGTGCCAGGGGCGGAAGGGGTCGGTGTCGGCGGAACCGGAGTCGGCGTCGGCTGCGTCGCAGCGCAGGCGCTGAGCAGCACGAGCGCAACCAGGAGGATGAGCGAGCGCTGCATCGCTTCGTCCTTTCGGCGGCGTGATGCATCGTCCTCGAGTGTCGACGATGCCGGCCGTGACTGTCAAGCCAGCGTTCCCGGCCGGCGGTGGAGGACCCGCCGGTGCTGAACAGCGTTCGCACTCCGCAAGGCTCGTTGCGAGCAGGGTGAGAGGAGACAGCGATACGGCATCACTACCCGTCGTATCTGACACCGGTTCGTGGAATCGGCGGGGCTCGGCACGAGCTGAACGGAACAGAACTGGCCTGCCCGGTACCGGGCAGGCCAGCCGATTTCGGCGCTCGCGGGGAGTCTCAGTAGATCTCGAGGTAGCGATCGAGCTCCCACTGCGTGACGTGCTGGCGGAAGGCGTCCCAGTCGCGCTTCTGGGCTTCGAGGAGGCGTTCGAAGACGTGCTCGCCGAGCGCCTCGCGGATGACTTCGTCCTTCTCGAGCTCCGCCATCGCCTCGCCGAGCGTGGCCGGGAGCGTCTGGATGTTGCGGCGCTTGAGGTCCTCGTCGGTGAAGTGGTAGACGTTCTCTTCCACGGGTTCGGGCAGCGGCAGCTTGCGCTCGATCCCGTCGAGGCCGGCGGCCAGCATGACGGCGTAGGCGAGGTACGGATTCGCCGAGGGATCCGGGCAGCGGAGCTCGATGCGGGTCGCTTGCAAGCGACCTTGCCGCACGGCGGGGACGCGGATGAGCGCCGAGCGGTTCTGGCGCGCCCAGCTGATGTAGACGGGAGCCTCGTAGCCGGGGACGAGCCGCTTGTAGCTGTTGACGAGCGGTGCGAGCACAGCGCACATGCCGCGGGCATGGGCCAGCTGACCGGCGATGAAGTGCTTGGCGAGATCGGAGAGCCCGTAGGCGTCATCGGTATCGACGAAGAGGTTCTGGCCGGTCTCGATCGAGGCCAAGCTCTGGTGCGTGTGCATGCCGCTGCCGTTGATCCCGGCGATCGGCTTGGGCATGAAGGTGGCGTGCAGGTCGTGCTGCTGGGCGATCGCCTTCAGGGTGTACTTGAAGGTGATCGCGTTGTCCGCGGTGGTGAGCGCATCGGAGTACTCGAAGTCGATCTCGTGCTGGCCGACCGCAACCTCGTGATGGCCAGCCTCGACTTTGATACCGAAGGCTTGCAGCGCGCGGATCATGTCCTTGCGTACTTCGGCAGCCAAGTCGGTGGTGAGGTCGAAGTAACTGCCCTGGTCGTGCGGCAAGGGCATGATCTTACCGTTTTCCTTGCGGAAAAGGAAGAACTCGAGCTCCGGGCCAGTGTTGTAGACGAAGCCGAGCCGCGCCGCCCGCTCGAGCTGTCGGAGCAGCACCACGCGCGGGTCACCTGGGAAGAGCTCACCGTTCGGGTTGTAGACCCAGCAGATGACGCGGGCCGTCTGCGGATCCCACGGGATCGGCGCGAAGGTCGAGAGGTCCGGCATGAGGTACATGTCGCTCTCGGCGATGCGGGCGAACCCCTCGATGGACGATCCATCGAACCACTGCCCCTGCTCGATCACGTGGGGAAAGACATCGATAGGGATCTGGACGTTCTTGACGATCCCCATGATGTCGGTGAATTGCAGGCTGACGAACTCGATCTTGAGTTCCTCAGCGCGGGCGAGCACCTCGTCCGCGGTCGGAACCGGTGCCCGACGACCGACAGCGCGCGTATCGACGACCAAGGCAAACCCTCCTTTATCGAATCGACGACCATTGCCGATCCATCTCCGGCGCCCGTGCCACCCGATCGGCCTGGGGGCTGCGCCGTGGCCATCCTGGCCGGCCATGAGTGTACTCCTCTCGCCCCTACGGCCTCATGACGATCCCCTCCCATCCCCACCGTCTGCCTGACGCGCTCCGCGACGCCGTCGGCGGTGCCTGGTCGCTGTCGCGTGAGCTACCGGTCAGGGGACTCCAGCCTGACCGTTGCGCTCCCGACTCGTCGGGCGTGTGCGCATGATGCGGCGAGATGGGATCGCGGCTGCTCGAGCGACCTTCTGACGCGACGGATCCGGAACGACCCACGGCACCGCTCCTCCCTCTGCTGACCCTGGAGCTGTCGTCGTCCGCTTCCAGCTCCAGGGGCAGCATACGGCGGCGGTGAGACGAGTGCCTTCGGCGCTGTGCACGGGGTAGGTGTCGGGAATTGTGCATGATGTACAAATGCGAGCGGTCGCCGCGCGAAAACGCACAGCCCTGACTGGCAGCCTCGCGACCGACGCGCCCTCGATACTCTCATTGGCCCGCGGTGCCGGTTCATCACCGGGCGCCGCGACCGCCAATGGCGGCTCGGTGAGAGCCAGGGCCGGTCGGCCGGAGCCGACCGTTGCGCCGGTCGCGCACTCACCCGTCAGGGCTGTGCACAATGAGCATAGCACGTCCTGTGCCGCCACGTCAAGGGGCTCTCTTCCCGGCGCGTCGCTGCAGGACTGGTCGCCGCACGTGGGCTTGTGGCGCGTGGCCGATGCCCGGATAGTCGTGGTCCCCTGCTCGACGACTGCGTCCGCGCCTGTGCGGCTGCATCGAGCGCCGGCCGTTTCCGAGGGACGCTGCGTCTGCTTCACCGTCGGGTGAGGCGCGAGCGTCCCCAGCGCGCTCGCCGATGCGACCGGTAGCGCACGGGGGTGCAGCGTGCCTCCGGCTGCAGCGGCGTCCTACTCGCTCACTGTGTGTCGGGCAGCCGGTCCGCGGCGGCGAGGCTCTGGCTGCGCGGCCCTGATTCGGCGTGAGCGGGCACCGAGGGTCGTGCGAGAGCGTCGATGCTTGTCGGTTAGCTGCCGGTGTCGGATACTCCCAGTGGTGCGTGTGTCCGGCTGTAGTCGAAGGGCAGCTCGCGTTGTACCCTCAGTGCAGCACGGGCGAAGCGGTGGCCCGGATGGGAGGTGTGGCGGATGTATCTGACCGATGCCCTGCAACGCATCCGCCAGCGGCTGGTAGAGAACCGCGCGCGACCGGAGACGCTCGCGCTCGTCGACAGCGTCCTGGCGACGGCGGAGCGCGCTGGCGGCGACCAGGCCCAAGTGCGCTCGCTGCTCGAGCTGGTTCGTCGCCTGATGCGAACGCCTCAGGCCAACAGCAATATCGCCATCTACGACGACCTCGCCGTCCTCGAAGAACAACTCGTTCAGCAAGCTGCGCAGGCAGCAGCCCGGGCACAAGAAGCCGAGCGCCCTCTCCCGAAGCCGAAGAAGTACTACCGGGAGCTCAAGGAGCGCGAGCGCCGAAAAGAGCAGTCGTGAGGGTGCGGGTCCGTTCGCAGAAGGGGGTTGGCGCGTGAGTCGGCGCGTGTATCGGGTCGTCCAGTACGGTCTGGGACCGATCGGCCAGGAGCTCGCTCGTTTAGCCATCGAGCGGTCGTCGTTCGAGCTCGTCGGAGCGATCGATATCGATCCGGCGAAGGTCGGGCGTGACGTGGGTGAACTGCTCGGGCTTGGGCAACCGACCGGGGTCGCGGTGCGCGCGGATGCCGAGACGGTGCTCGCCGAGACGCGTCCGGATTGCGTCCTGCACACGACCGGTTCCTACCTGGACCGGGTCTTCCCGCAACTCGAGCTCATCGTCCGCGCCGGCTGCAACGTGGTCTCGACGTGCGAGGAGCTGTCCTTCCCGGCAGCTGGTCATCCCGATCTGGCCGAGCGACTCGACCGGCTGGCGCGCGAGCACGGGGTCACTGTCCTCGGGACCGGTGTGAATCCTGGTTACGTGATGGATACCTTACCTGTCTTCTTCAGCGGTGTCGCACAAGCGGTCACAGCAGTACGCGTCGAGCGGATCCAGAACGCCTCCACGCGACGCAAACCGCTTCAGGAGAAGATCGGATCGGGCAAGACGGTCGAGGAGTTCCGCGAGCTCGTCGCGGCCGGGACCGTCCGTCATGTCGGGTTGCGCGAATCGGCCTATCTCATCGCTGCGGGGCTCGGCTGGCGGATCGAGCACTACGAGGAGCGGATCGAGCCGGTCATCGCCGAGCGTCGCATCGTGACGCAGTATTTCGTAGTCGAGCCGGGGCGGGTCTGTGGCGTCGACCAGTTGGGCCGGGCGATCGTGGACGGTCAGGAGCGCATCACCCTGCACCTGCGCATGTTCCTCGACGCTGACCCGGCGTACGATCGTGTCGTCCTCGAAGGACCGACGTCGCTGGAGCTGGTGATACCGGGTGGTCTACAGGGAGACCGAGCGACGACCGCGATCGCGCTCAACGCGGTGCCCCGGGTGGTCGAGCACGCACCCGGTCTGGTGACGATGGTCGATGTACCGATCGTCGCGGTGTGCAGCTGAATCCTGGTGGAAGCGAGGAGGTTTTCACCGTGATTTTGACCAACCAGATCGACCGCGTTGCCTTGTTTTTCGATATGTCCAACCTCTATTTCGTGGCGCGCGATCTCGGCGTGCGCATCGACTACGCTCGGCTCCTCGACTTTCTCGTCGCGGGGCGGCGCTTGGTGTGCGCGTACGCCTACGTGACGCTCGCCGGTGAGGAATCGAGCGCCGTGCCGTTCCTGACCTGGCTCCGCCGCAACGGCTTCCGCGTGGTCACGCGCACGCTCCGGCGCGGGAGCGACGGGATGCTGCGGGGCGATCTCGACCTCGAGCTGGCGGTCGATGTGCTCCTCCAGGCACCCCACGTCGATGTGATCGTCCTCGTCACCGGTGACGGTGACTACTGCTACCTGGTGGAAGCGGTCCAGCGGCTGGGCAAGCGGGTCGAGATCGCCTCGGCACCGCGCAACACGGCGGTCGAACTCATGGAGCTGGCCGACTACTACGTGGACCTGGAAGCCAACCTCCGTCACTTCAGCCAACCGCGTGCCTCGGCACCCGGCAAGAGCGAGTTGGGCGGGCGGGCCGGTGAGCCCTGGCGTGACCGGCGCGCGGGCGAAACGGAAGAGGAAAGCGAAGAGTTCGAGGGGCGCTCGAGCTGGAGCGAGCGAGGGTTCGCCGATGACGATCTCGATCGCTGAGGTGGCGGAACGGCGCGGCGTGCTGCTGGAGGAGCTGCGCACGCTCGTGGAGTTGGAATCGCCGAGCACGGACAAGGCCGCGGTCGACCGGGCGGTCGCGTTCGTGCGCGAGCGAGCGAGCCAGCTCGGCGCGACGCTCGAGGAGTATCCCCAGGCGGAATACGGTGACCTGACGGTCGCGAGTTGGCCGGGGGTCGGGTACGCTCCCAGCGAGCCGCTCCTGGTCCTGACCCATATCGATACGGTCTGGCCGGTCGGGACGGTGGAGCGCCGGCCGTTCCGGATCGACGGTGAGCGCGCTTTCGGACCGGGCATCTACGACATGAAGGCGAGCTTTGTGATGTTCCTCGAGGCGTTGCGTCTCCTCCGCGAACGCGGTCTGGCGCGTCGACCGATCCGCTGGCTCATCAACACCGAGGAGGAAGTCGGGAGCCCCGTCTCGCGGCCGCTCATCGAGGCGGAAGCCCAGCGGAGCGCGCTGGTGCTCTGCCTGGAGCCACCAGCCCCTGGGGGCGCGCTCAAGACCGCGCGCAAAGGGGTGGGGATGTTCATCGTGCGGATCGAAGGACGAGCGGCGCACGCGGGAGCCGAGCCGGAGCGCGGTGTGAGCGCGGTCCAGGAACTGGCCAATCAGATCCTCTACCTCCACAGTCTCAACGACCCGGCTCTGGGGACGACCGTCAACGTCGGCGTGGTTGGCGGGGGCACGCGGAGCAACGTCGTGGCCGCCGAGGCGTGGGCACGGGTCGACGTGCGCGTCGCGACGCAGGAGGAAGGGGAACGCGTCACGGCGGCGATCCTCGGGGCGCGTGCGTGGTTACCCGGTGCCAGGGTCTCGGTCGAGGGCGGGATCAACCGTCCCCCGATGGAGCGGACGCCGGCGATCGTCGCCGCCTTCGAGCGCGCGCGGGAGATCGGGCGAGCGTTGGGGCTGGAACTGACCGAGGCGGCGACGGGCGGTGCCAGCGACGGGAACTTCACCGCCGCCCTCGGTAGACCGACGCTGGATGGCCTCGGCTGTCCTGGAGACGGGGCGCACGCCGAACACGAACAGATCAGTATTCCCGGCCTCATCGAGCGGACTGCGCTGTTGGCCGCACTCCTGCATCGCCTGTGACTGGACGGCATGGGATGGACGAGGAGAAGGGAACGAAGGGAGTTGGCACGATGCGTCTCGAAGTCGATCCGCTGCAGATCTTGCCCCGCGTGCTTACGCGCTATTCCTCGGTCGTCGTCGATCGCGCGGAGGGATTGTACGTCTGGGACAGTAACGGCGAGCGCTGGATGGACTTCACCTCAGGGATCGCGGTCGTCAACACCGGCCACTGCCACCCGCGGGTTGTGGCGGCGATCCGCGAGCAAGCCGGCAAGATCATCCATGCGCAGGCGAACATCCTGATCCACGAGCCGATGCTGCGCCTCTCCCAGCTCATCACGGCGACCATGCCGCCGAAGCTCAACCAGGTCTTCTTCACCAATTCGGGGGCCGAGGCGGTCGAGGGCGCAGTCAAGTTGGCCAAGGCGGCAACCGGGCGGCCGGCGATCATCGCCTTCCGGGGCGCGTTCCACGGCCGCACGCACCTGGCCATGGCGCTGACGAGTTCCCGCGTCAAAGTGCGTGGGCACTACGAACCGCTCGTTCCCTCCATCTACTATGCGCCGTATCCGTACCCCTTCCGCAATCCCTACAATGTCCCGCCGGAAGACGTCGACCTCGTCTGCATCGCCGAACTGGAGCGGCTCTTCCAGACGATGGTCATGCCGGACGATGTGGCAGCGATCATCGTCGAGCCGATGCTCGGCGAAGGCGGCTACATCCTCCCGCCCAAGCGCTTCCTCCAGAACCTGCGGACGATCTGCGACCGGTACGGGATCTTGTTGATCGTCGACGAGATCCAGACTGGTGTCGGCCGCACCGGCACCATGTGGGCCTTCGAGCAGTTCGGCATCGTCCCGGACATCGTCACCGTCGCCAAAGGGATCGCCTCAGGCTTGCCGCTGGCAGCGGTTGTCGCGAATAAAGAGCTCATGGACCGCTGGGAGCCCGGTGCCCACGGTGGGACGTACGGCGGCAACGCGGTCGCCTGCGCAGCTGGCGTCGCGACCTTCGAAGTCATGCGCGACGAACGCTTGCCCGAGAACGCAGCCCGGATCGGCGGTTACCTGATGGGGCAGCTGCGCGAGCTGCAGCAGGAGTTCCCGGTGATCGGTGAGGTGCGTGGCCTCGGGTTGATGATCGGCGTCGAGCTCGTCAAGCCGGACCGCTCGCCGAACCCGGAGGCAGTCAAGCGAGTCGTCGCGCGCGCGCAGGAGCTGCGGACGCTGCTGATCACGGCCGGCGAGTACGACCAGGTGATCCGCGTCATCCCGCCGCTCATCATCACGCAGGAACAGGCCGACGCCTTCCTGGACGTCTTCGCCGAAGCGCTCAAAGCCGCCCAGTGAGGCGCGGCGTAGCTCTCAACGAGCGGTAGGTCCTCCGCAGGACATGCAGTGACGCTCGGGGCCGCGCGACTCCCGCTCGGGGCGCGCGGCCGCATATTGCCCACGGCACACACGCTGCCTGTCTCCACCGCCGGAGGCCTTCTCCGGCAGGGCAGTCCCGGCGTGGCGCTCGCACCGTCTCCTCGCGGTCGCCTCGCCTCCATCCACCCTTCCCGAACGCGGTTCCCCTTCTGCCGTGCCTGAACGCCGCATCGCTCCCGCACCAGCGGGCCTCGTCCTCTCTGACGAACGCGGTTCTCGCCGGGCTCTCCGGAACAGCAGGGTTGCCGCCACGGTGTTGGGCGAATGGATCGACGGGGACACGTCACCGGGGGGAGAGGTGAAGCGCGTCTACCTGAGGCGCTGCCGTGCCTGCAGCTCGGTGGTGCCTCGGGTTGCCGAGGTGGTGACGAGGCGCGAGCGCGGGGTGTCCGCAGCGATCGACGAACCTGGTGAGGACCTCTTGACAGCAGGAGAGCAGCGCACTACCATGAGAGTGGTTCGCAGTACGGAATAGCGTTCACTATCTTGAACAATCAGAGAGGAGAGCGATGCCGGGGCAGTCTCCAGCAGTGGCTCGTGCGGTCGCGGCGCTCAACGCGCTCGCGCGGTCGAGCGAAGGGCTCACGTTGAGCGCGCTGGCGCGCGAGCTCGGTGAACCGAAGAGCACGCTCCACGGTGTGCTCGTCACGCTCGTCGAGTCCGGTTTGTTGGTCCGGGACGAGGCCTCCAAGCGGTACCGGTTGGGACCACACGTGCTCGCACTCGCCGGTGCCTATGCTCGGCAGAGCGACCTCCTGCGTGCCTTCGCTGACGTCGCGCGTCCGCTGGCGCGCGAGTTGGGCGAGACGATCCAGCTGGCGATCCTGCAGGGGCGCGACGTGCTCTACATCGGCAAGCAGGAAGGGACGCAGTGGGTGCGGCTGGCCTCGGAGGTCGGCACGCGGCTGCCTGCGCACGCGACCTCGCTCGGGAAGTGCTTGCTCGCCTGGCTGCCGCCTGAGGAACTGGAGCAGCTGCTGGCCGAAGGGCCGCTCGTCGCGCTCACACCGCGCACCATCACCGACCCGGCGGTGCTGCGGTGCGAGCTGGCCCAGGTGCGGGAGCAGGGGTACGCGATCGACCGGGGTGAGACGCTGCCCGACGTGTGGTGCTTCGGCGCGCCGGTGCGCGATGCCCACGGAGCAGTCGTGGCGGCGGTGAGCATCTCGGTGCCGGTGACGCGGATCGATGCGGAGCGGACCGAGGAATTGGTGGTGGCTGTCCAGCAGGTCGCGGCGGAACTGTCGCGGCGGCTGGGGTATACCGCGATGGCGGAGGAGTGTCTCGACCGTACAGAGGAAAGGTTGACGAGGAGGAGGGTCGCGCCATGACGAAGGTGTCGCGTCGTCGGTTTCTCGGGGTCACTGCAGCTGCGGCTGGATCGGCGCTGTTGGCGGCCTGTCGACGTGAGCAGGAAGCGACACCCACGCCGGTGACGACCGGTGCCGGGGCTGGTAAGCGCTTTGATGGCGTCGAGGTCAATGTGATCACCTTCACCGGGCCGCAGATCGCCGAGCCGTTGCAGCGCCGGGCGCCGGACTTCCAGCAGCTGACCGGCGCCAAGATCAACGTCATTACGGTGCCGTTCGCCGATCTCTACCAGAAGATCCTCACCGACATGACGACGGGTACCAACAGCTACCACGTCCTCGTCTTCGCGCCGCAGTGGATGGCCGACTTCGTCGAGCCCGGGTACCTCGAGGACCTGACTCCGCGGGTCGAGGCGGACCCCGACCTGCAGTGGGACGATATCGCACCGTTCTTCCGGAACTTCAGTGCCACATACGGGGGACGCATCTACACCATTCCGCTCGACGGCGACTTCCAGATGGTCTATTACCGCACCGATCTCCTCGAGGCTGAGGGATTGAAGCCGCCGGAGACGTGGGAGGACTATCTGGCGATCGCCCAACGGTTCCACGGCAAGGACCTCAACGGTGACGGTGTCCCCGACTTCGGATCCGGCATCGCCAAGCGGCGCGGTGCGCAGAGCTATTGGATGTTCTGGTCGATCGCGGCCTCTTTCCTCCAGAGTCAGGGGACGCAGCAAGGAGCCTTCTTCGATGCAGACACGATGGAGCCGTTGACGAACAACGAGGCCTTCGCGCGGGCGCTGGAGATCTACAAGGAGACCGGCCAGTACGGGCCGCCGGACGAACTCAACTGGGACGTCGGCGACAGTCGCTCCGCCTTCGTGACAGGTCGCTGCGCGTTGACGATCGACTGGGGCGACATCGGGACGCTGGCCATCGATCCCGAGCAGTCGAAGGTGAAGGACAAGGTCGGTGCGATCATCTTGCCGGGGACGAAGGAAGTGTTGGATCGCAGTGCCGGTAAGCTGGTGAGCTGCGATCAGACGACCTGCCCGCACGCGATCAACGGTGTCAATCACGCTCCGTACGCCGCGTTCGGTGGCTGGTCGGGTGCGATCAACAAGAACGCGCCGGAGCGCGTGAAGGACGCCGGGTATGCCTTCCTCTCCTACATGAGCCAACCGGCTCAAGCCAATGTGGACGTCACGATCGGTCGGACCGGCTTCAATCCCTACCGGATCTCGCAGTTCGAGAACCTCGATCTGTGGATCAAGGCAGGCATGAGCGAGCAGGCCGCCCGCAACTACTTGGGTGCGATCAAGGACAGCCTCAACAGCCCCAACATGGTGCTCGACCTGCGGATCCCTGGCGCGCAGCGTTACCAGGGTGTCGTGCTCGATACCGTGCTCGCGCGCTATCTCGCTGGTGAACTGACGACGAAACAGGCGATGGAGGAACTCACCAAGGGCTGGAACGAGATCACCGACGAGCTCGGCCGCGAAAAGCAGAAGCAAGCGTACCGTGCGAGCCTGAGCATCCGTTGACCGGGAAGGAGCGGCCGTGCGTCAGTCACGACCGATCCGCACGACGGGCGTGACCGGGGATGCGGTGGTACAGCCGGTTCGCCGCATCCCCCTCGCTCGCGATCGCCTCGTGGCGTGGGCCGATCGTCAAGCCGGTGCAGTACTCGTCCTGCCAGCGGTCCTGGTCATCTTGCTGCTCTCGATCTTCCCGCTCCTCTTCTCGCTCTACCTTTCCCTGTCGCGTTTTCGGCCGGTAGCGGGTGGCTTCCGCTTCGAGTTCGTCGGGCTCGCCAATTTCCGCAAGTTGCTCTTGGGGTCGGAGCAGGAGCACTTCCTCGGTCGTCTCGGAAGTTTGGGCGTGGTGGGATGGCTCCTGTTCCTCGTCGCGGTCGCGCTGCTGCTCTTCCTGCTCTGGCGCTCGCTGCGCGCCGGACCGCTGACCGTTTGGCGGGTCGCTGGTCACATGATCGTCGCAGTGGCAGGTGTCGCGGCGTTCTGGCTGGTCGGCCGCATGCTTGCGGTCGACGGGCGCCCTGGAACGCTGGTCGTGACCTGGGTCTACGTCTTCGGCGGGGTGGCTCTGCAGTTCTTGCTCGGGCTCCTGCTCGCGGCGCTGTGCGCGCAGCAACTTCCGGGGCGGCGGTTCTTCCGAGTCGTGTTCTTGCTCCCGATGATGATCACCCCAGTGGGCGTGGCCTATACGTTCCGCATGCTGACCGATACCGGCAAGGGACCCTTCGCACCGATCGCCAGCTGGCTCGGCTACGCCAACGTGAGCTGGGTGAACGACCCCTGGGGTGCGCGTATCGCGGTCATGATCGGCGATCTCTGGCAGTGGACGCCGTTCATGTTCATCGTGCTCTTGGCGGCCTTGGAGAGCCAGTCTCCCGAGCCGATCGAGGCCGCGATCGTTGACGGCGCTAATCGCTGGCAGATCTTCTGGCACATTACCTTGCCGCAGATCGCGCCGGTAGCGAGTACGGTCGTGCTCATTCGCCTCATCGAGGCCTTCAAGATCTTCGACATGCCGAACGTCCTGACGGGCGGCGGGCCCGGCACGGCGACGGAGTCGCTCACGCTGCACGCCTACGTCCTCTGGCGCTCGCTCGACTACGGAACCTCAGCCGCTGTCGCCTATTCGCTCCTGTTCGTCGTGACCTTCGTCGGGATCGCCTACGTGCGGCTGGTGCACCGCCGCTTGACGTCGATCGGCTGAAGGAGAACGCGCCATGGCACTTCGCTGGCGGACGAGTCCGACGCAACCTGGGCCACTCGCGATGCTCGTCTCGTACCTCGTCTTGGGCTTTTGGGCCTTCGTCGTCCTTTTCCCGCTCTATTGGCTCGCGATCACCGCCTTCAAGCTGCCCATCCACGTGAACGAGGGGCCGACGTACGTGCCTTTCCTGGACTTCGAGCCGTCGCTCCATGCCTGGCGCTACATCCTGATCGATCTCGGGAACGATACCTTGCGGCCCTACTTCAACACTGTCATCGTCGGCGTGACGAGTTCGCTCCTGACGTTGGTGCTCGGCGCGGCTGCTACCTATGGACTGAGCCGGTTCACCTATCGCGTCCGGCTGGCCAGCGTGCTGACCTTTCTCGCTGGCGCGGTGCTCGTGGCGGTAGGAATCCAGGCTGGTGTCCCCTGGCAGCTCGCGGTGGCGGGTGGCTTGGGTGCTTTCGCGCTCGCGTGGGCGACCGCATCGCGTCGCCTGGGTGGGCCGCGGCTCGGGAACGCCGACATCGCCTTCTGGATGATCTCGCAGCGGATGCTGCCGCCGGTAGCGGTCGTCATCCCGATCTACATTCTCTTCCAACGGCTGGCGTTGCTCGATACGCGGACGGCGCTAGTGTTGTCCTACGTGGCTGCGAACTTGCCCATCGCGGTCTGGCTCCTGCGCGACTATTTCCAGACGATCCCGGTCGAGCTGGAAGAGAGTGCGGCCATCGACGGAGCGAACCGCTACCAGATCCTCTGGCGCATCGTCCTGCCGCTCGCCGTACCGGGTCTCGTCGCGACGTTCCTCTTCATCTTCGTCCTGGCCTGGAACGAGTACCTCCTGGCGCTCTTCCTGAGTAGCGCCAAGGCGCAGACGATGCCGCTCCTGGTCGCTGCCCAGAACGCGACGCGTGGGCCGCAGTGGTGGTACATGTCGGTCCTCATCCTGCTGATGATCGGGCCGGTCATCGCCTTGGCGATCGTCCTGGAACGGTACATCGCGCGCGGGTTGCTGCTGGGCGCGGTCCGCGGCTGAGGGAAGGAGTCGTAGCGAATGGAGCTCCGCGATCGGGTCGCTGTCGTCACTGGTGCCGGCTCGGGGATCGGGCGAGCGATCGCCTACCGCTTCGCGCAGGCCGGGGCGTTGGTCGTCGCTGCCGACCTCGACGCTGCGGGGGCCGAGACGACAGCGCGTCTGGCGCCCGAGCGTATCGTGCCGCACCACGTGGACGTCCGCGAGGAGGAGAGCGTCCGGCAGCTCATGGCGGCTACGTTGGACCGCTTCGGACGGATCGACATCCTGGTCAACAATGCCGGGATCGGGACGACCAAGGACCTGGTGGAGACGGAGCTCGCGGAGTGGGAGAACGTGTTCGCCGTCAACGTGCGCGGCGTGTTCCTCTGCTGCAAGTACGCGCTGCCCAGCATGCTCGAGCGTCGCTCCGGCGTGATCGTCAACATCGGTTCGGTCGCCGGACTCATCGGGATTCCGAAACGAGCGGCCTATTGCGCGAGCAAGGGGGCAGTGGTCACCCTCACCAAGCAGATCGCCATCGCGTATGTCCGCCAGGGGATCCGCTGTAACTGCATCTGCCCCGGTACCGTCGATTCACCGTGGGTGGAGCGACTGGTGGCCCAGGAACCGGACCCGGTCGCGGCGCGGCGCGCGCTCGAGGCGCGCCAGCCGATGGGTCGCTTGGTCACGCCTGAGGAGGTCGCCGCCGCAGCGCTCTACCTGGCTTCCGACGAAGCGGCGGCGATCACGGGGAGCGTCTTGGTCATCGACGGCGGTTGGCTGGCTCAGTGAGGAGGCACGCCGATGAAGTGCTACGGCCTCACCCTGTGCCTACGGGACGACCCCGATGCCGTGGCCGCCTACGTGCAGTACCACCAGGCCGTCTGGCCGCAGGTCTGCGCACGCTTGCGAGAAGTCGGGATCCACACGATGCGCATCTTCCTGCGCGGGCGACGGCTCTTCATGTACATCGAGACCGACGATACTTTCGAACTCGCGCGCGACTTCCCACGCGTGAACGAGGACCCGGTGTCCGCCGAATGGAACCGCCTCATGGCGACTCTGCAGGAGCGTGCACCGGAGGCGGACCCTGACGAGTGGTGGGCGCCGATGGAACTCGTCTTCGACCTCGATTGGCCACAGCATCGTCCTGGTACCGCGTCAGCGCAGGAGCCAGCGCCATGACAGGGGTGTTGCCGCGGCGCGTGCTCGGACGTACGGGGCTCGAGGTCAGCGTCGTCTGTGCCGGGTGTGCTCCGCTCGGCGATATGCCCGAGACGTTCGGCTACAGCGTGCCGGAAGAACAGGCGCTCGCCACGCTCCGCGCGATCTTCCGCAGCCCGATCACCTTTCTCGACACGGCAGCGGCCTACGGTGACGGCGAAAGCGAGCGGCGCATCGGCCTCGTGTTGCGGGCACTGGGCGGGCTTCCGCCTGGCTACGTCCTGGCGACGAAGGCGGACCGCGACCTGGCGACGGGTCGTTTCGACGCCGAGCAGGTCCGCCGTTCGGTGGAGCGCAGTCGCGCGCTCCTCGGTCTGGAGCGACTCCAGCTCGTCTACTTTCACGACCCCGAGCACGCCGGGCTCTCAGTCGCCGAAGCGATGGCACCTGGCGGGCCGGTCGAAGCGCTCCTCGCGCTGCGCGATGCGGGATACATCGAGCACGTGGGGATCGCGGCTGGACCGATCCCGATGCTCATCGACTACATCGAAACCGGCGTCTTCGAGGTGGTCATCACCCACAACCGCTACACGTTGCTCAACCGAACGGCCGAGCCGCTGATCGAGCGAGCTCGGGAACTGGGGGTGGCGGTCGTCAACGCAGCACCGTACGGCAGCGGGCTCCTGGCCAAAGGGCCGAGTACCTATCCGCGGTACGCCTATCGTGCTGCACGACCTGAGGAACTGGAGCGTGCTCGGCAGTTGGAGGCGATCTGTGCTGCGTTCGGTGTCCCGCTCGCGGCGGCCGCGCTCCAGTTCTCGCTGCGCGATCCGCGTATCACTGCGACGATCGTCGGGATGAGCCGACCGGAACGGGTCGAGGAGACGCTGCGGTTGGCCACGTGGCCGATCCCTGACGCCCTCTGGGAGGCACTCGCGGGCGTACCGCCGCTCCCCTACGACCCGCAGACCGGTGAACTCGTCAGCTCGGAGTGAAAGCGAGGCAGGCGATGCCGATCGGAGGCGTACCGGTCACCGACACGCACGTCCACTTTTGGGACATCGACCGCTCGGACCTCTACTGGATGACGCCGGAGCTGGAAGAGCAGCTGCGACCCTTGCGGCGCAGCTTCGGGCCGGAGGACCTCGACTCCGAGCGGCGAGCGGTCGGAGTCGACCGCATCGTCATCGTCCAGGCTGCGCGGTCCGAGTGGGATCACCGGTGGTGGTTCAGCCTGACCGAGCAGTATCCCTGGATCGTCGCCGTCGTCGGTTGGGTCGACCTGGCAGCAGGGGATGTCGGTGCCCGGCTCGACGCCTACGGCATCCATCCAGCCTTCCGCGGTGTCCGGGCCACCGCCGAGAACGAACCGGATCCCGACTGGTTGGTCCGACCGGAGGTCCTCCGCGGTATCGGGGCAGTCGCCGAGCGTGGGCTGACGCTCGACCTGCTCGTCCGGGTGGAACATCTGCCGCACGTGCCGCGCCTCGTGGAGCGGTTTCCCGGACTCACGCTGGTCGTCGATCACCTGGCCAAACCACCGATCGCGAGTGGCGATCTCGCGCTCTGGCGGGAGCGGATGCGCGCGCTCGTGCCCTACCCGAACGTCTGGTGCAAACTCTCCGGCTTGCTCACCGAGGCAGGACCCCGACCGACGGCCGACACGATCCGACCGGTGGTCGAGTTCGCGCTCGAGCACTTCGGCCCAGCGCGTCTCCTGTGGGGCAGCGACTGGCCGGTAGCGACGCTCGCTGCCGACTACCGGACTACCTTCCAAGCCTATGCGGCGCTCACGGCTGCGCTCGGCGAGGCCGAGCGGGCGGCGATCTTCGGGGGCAACGCAGCGCGCGTCTACCGCCTGCCGTGATCGACCACCTCAGGCGACGGAGACACTGCGGAGGTGGGAGCCTGGTGCGTGCTGCTCCACCGAGTGCGTGGCCGCGGGCAGTGAGGCTGGCCGAGGACGCCGACGTGCTCGAAGTGGTAAGCGGCGTGTGCTTCGAGCGCGAACCGGGAGAGCGCTCGGCGCAGGTCGGGAATGTTCGCCGGATGCGCACGCGCGCTGGCGCTTGCACCGGCTCACGTTCTGTCGCATGCTATGGATGTCGGTGTCGTCGAGCACGGGGAGGGAGTACGATGCAGTTCGATGAGTTCATCGGCAAGGTGCAGCATCGGGCGCGACTGGCTTCGCGGGGCGAGGCGGAGCGCGTGACGCGGGCCGTCCTGGAGACGCTGGCCGAGCGGCTGGCCGGCGGCGAGGCGAAGGACTTGGCAGCCCAATTGCCGATGATCGTCAAGGACTACATCCTCGAGTATCCCCACGCTGGGGAAGGCCGGCACATGTCGCTCAAGCAGTTCTACGAACGGATCGCCGAGCGCCTGCACGCACCGATGCCGGAGGCAGCCTTCTGGGCGCGAGCGGTGATGAGCGTCGTGCAGGAGGCGGTGAGTGCCGGGGAGATCGAGGACGTGAAGCACCAGCTCGGTCCCGACTACGCACCGCTCTTCGAGTGGGAAGGACCGCGCTGACTCGGTCGCGGTCCGTTCTTCGACCGTTCCATTCGCTGGAAGCGCTCGCCCGGTGGACGATACCGGGCGAGCGCCTTTCAGGCAGTGGAGAGACGAGAGGAGGCCGGGGACGCTGCTGTGCTGTGAAGTGGACTGAGCCCCTGTGGACGGCTCGGGCGCGGCGACTGCCGGTTGCGGATTCGGCTGGGCAGCTTGCACGCAGGCCTCAGACGAGCGCTGCGCCGAGTGACGCTGGCGGTGTGCCCGCATCGGTCGGACGAGGCGACCGATTCTTCCTTCGCGAATGCGGTGAGAAAGCTGCGCAAGGGTTCAGTTCTCGCTCGCATGTGCCGATTACAGAACACTGGAACTGTCCTCACTGGAACGGAGGGACGTGTGGAGGGGCACGCGCTCCGGGACGAACGGAAGGGGGAACGAGATCCCTCGCTCTCTGGTGGCGATGCGGCTCCTGCCGGAGCGTCCTGGGAACTCGGGGCAGCCATACCCGGGTTCGATCAGGCGGAAAGCCCGCAGCTCCTCATCGATCCGACGGACGGTCGCATCGTCGACGCCAACGCGGCAGCAGCGCGCTTCTACGGCTGGCCGCGTGCGGCGCTCCGGACATTCCGGATCGATCGCCTCACTGTCCTGCCCTGGTCGGAGATCGAGTCGCGGATACAACTCGCGCTCCAGCGTTCGGAGTCCCGCTTCGTCTTTCCGCACCGGGTCGCCGATCACCAGATCCGGCTGGTCGAGGTCACCACGCGGCCGGTCAGCCTCGGCGAGCGGACGTATCTCTGGTCGCGTGTCCGCGACCTCAGCGAGTCGCTCGAGCTGGTGCCGGAACTGGAGGCGCTAGCACGCCGGTACCGCGCGCTGGTCGAGCAATTACCGGCCGTGGTCTACGCGGAGGAGGCAGCGGCCCCGCACCGGAAGATCTACGTCAGTCCAGCTGCAGAGCGCCTGCTCGGCTGGCCGGTCGAGGAACTACAGGTCGACCGCACCACCTGGTACGAGCGTTTCGTGCTGCCGGAGGACCGTGCCTGGGTGCTGAGCGAGGAGGAGCGCACGGACCGCTCCGGCGAGCCGTTCCGCGTCGAGTACCGCTTCCGCACCCGCGACGGCCGGATGCTGTGGATACGCGACGAGGCGATCTTGGTCCGGGACGAGCATGGTCGACCCTGGATCTGGCACGGGCTCCTCACGGACATCACGCAGCAGAAACGAGTCCAAGCGCGTCTCCAGCGGGAACTCGCCTTCCACAATGTGCTGCTCGGTGTCGCCAGCACGCTGGTCGCAGCGGGCAGCGAGGAACTCGACAGCGCGCTCAGGACGGTTCTCGCAGAGATCGGCCAGTTTCTCGGTGTCGACCACTTGGCCGTGCTCGCCTGCGAGGCGAACGAGGTGCGGCTGCTCAGCTGCTGGCAAGCTCCTGGTCGACCACCGGCTGGACCGTGGCCGGACAGTCGAACGCTCGCCGATCTCTCTTGGTTCCGCCAGCAGCTCGAGGAACGCCAAGTCGTCGTCCTCTCGACGCCGGAACAGCTTCCGCTCGAAGCGCAGGACGAGCGTGCAGTGCTGGAGCAGACGAACCTCAGCGCGCTGGTCGCTGTGCCGCTCAGCGCCTCCGCGCGGCTGCTCGGCTGTCTCCTGGCGGCGCAGGAGAATGCGGGACGCCTGTGGAGCGAGGAGGACATCGACCTCCTCGCGCTCGTCGGACAACTGCTCACGGCCACGCTGCTCCAGCGCCGAGCGGAAGAAGCTGAAGCGCAACACCATGCCTGGTTGCGCGCGACCGTGCTGGCCTCGCCGGACGCGCTGCTCGTCCTCGACGGGGAAGGGATCGTTCGTTTCGCCTCGCCGGCGACACGTTCGGTGCTCCGGGTGGAGCCCGAGGCAGTGGTCGGTCGTCGGTTGGAGGAGCTGGTAGCCGAAGTGCCGCGCGTCCGCGAGTGGCTGGCGTCTGGTTTGTCGGCTGACCACTACGCGCGCTTGGAAGTTGCGCTCGAAGGCGATTCCTCGCGGATCGTCGAGATGTCCGGGGTCGACCTGCGCAGCGATCCACACCTCGGTGGCATCGTGCTGTCCGTCCGGGACGTCACGGAACGGCATCGGGCGCAGCAACTCCTGCACGAGCGCGCGACCCGCGATCGGTTGACTGGTCTGCCCAACCGCTTCGGTTTTCTCGAGGCGCTCGAGACGTATCGCCCCTTCCCCGCAGGGGAAGCGTTCGGCATACTCTGTTGTGACCTCGAGCGGTTTTCGACGCTGAACGAGACCATCAGCTGGGAGGCAGGGGATGCGGCGTTGCGCGCTGTCGCCGTGCGCTTGCGAACTGTGCCGGAGACGCTGGTGGCTGCGCGACTGGAGGCGGACCGCTTCGCCGTGCTCTTGCGTGCCGGCGAGTCAGCGCAACTAGTGCGGATCGCGCGGGATCTTCTCGAGCACCTGACCGGCTGGTACGACGTCGGGGGCGAGGAAGTCTATCTGAGCGTGCGCGGTGGACTGGCGTTCGTCGAACCAGACGACAGCCCGCAGGCCGCGCTCCGCCGTGCCGAGATCGCCTTCCAAGCGAGCAAACGGAAACACGGCGAGCGTCTGGCCGTCTTCGATCACCAGCTCTATCAGGCGAGTATCGACCGCCAGATGCTCGAGCGCGACCTCCGGCGAGCGCTCGAGCAGGGTGACCTGCGGTTGCATTTCCAGCCGGTCATCGAACTCGCGACTGGCCGGGTCGCGAGTCTGGAAGCCCTCGTCCGCTGGTACCACCCGGCGCGCGGTGCGATTTCGCCTGCAGTCTTCGTCCCGCTCGCTGAAGCGACCGGCCTCGTCTCGCACCTGACCCAGTGGGTGCTCTTGCAAGCCTGCCGGCAGTTGCGTCGCTGGCTCCGCGCAGGCCTCGCTCCGCAGCTGGGGGTCAGCGTCAATCTCAGCCCGACTGACTTTCTCCAGATCGACGTCGCGCAGCTCGTCGACGACGTGCTGCACGTGACCGGGCTCGAACCCAGCCGGCTGACGCTGGAGCTGACCGAGTCGGCGATCCTCGATCCTGCGGTTTCGCAGGAGCGACTGGAGCGACTGCGCGCGCTCGGGGTCTCGGTCGTCATCGACGACTTCGGCGCTGGGTACTCTTCCCTGGTCTATCTCAAGCGCCTTCCAGTGAACGGGCTCAAGCTCGATCGAGAACTCATCGAGGAGATCGAGCGTCATCCGGCGAGCGAGGCGGTGGTGCGGGCAGTCCTGGAACTGGCCCGGTTGCTCGGCCTCACGGTCACTGCAGAAGGGATCGAGAACGAGCAGCAACTGGCCGTGCTGCGTGCGCTGGGCTGCGACTTCGCACAGGGGTTCGCGATCGCGCGCCCTCTGCCTGCCGACGAGATTGCCCGCTTCGTGTCGGACCTCCAGCGTCGCTGCGGCGATTCTGCGACGGGGTGAACCGGCGAGCGGCTCCTGGACTGCTGGTTGTAAGAAGTCCCCGGCGATCTCGAGCGTGTCGCTCCGCAGGTACAGCTCGGCAGCTTGTTCGCGCCCCCGCGAGCAGCGATACTGGGTGCGAGGGGGTACCGATGGTCGAGTGGCTCCGCGCGCTTCCTGCTGCGCTCGAGCAAGCGCAACGCGAACGGAAGCCGGTCATGGTCTACATTTGGAAAGAGGGTTGACGCGGATGCGCACGGCTGGAAGCCGTGACGTTCAGCGACGAACGGGTGCGCGCGGCTATCGCTGAGCGGTTCGTCCCGCTCTCGCTCGATCTCTTCCGCGACCCGCGCGAGTGGTTGCGGCCGTTCGGCGTCCTTTGGACGCCGACGGTCCTCTTCCTGGACCGTCGCGGTGCGGTACGCTATGCGAGTCCAGACTTTCTGCCGCCTGATCTCTTCCTTGACCTCCTCGATATCGGCGAGGGACATGTGGCGTTGCATTGGGCACGCTTCGGTGAGGCGCAGCAGTTGTTCCGCCGCGTCGCCCAGCGTGAACCAGCGACTCCCTGGGCGCCGGAGGCGTTCTACTGGTGGGGTGTCGCGGTCTATCTGGCCACCCGCTCGCGCGACGAGCTGGAGCGGGTGTGGCGAACACTGCGCGAGCGGTTCCCCGACTCGCTGTGGGCGGCGCGTGCGGGCACCGACTGAGGGAAGAAGTACCTGCGGAACGCCGGGCGCGCTCGCTCGCGCAGTGCGGCTGGCGGTCACTCGGTCGTCGGTCCAGGTGAGCCACTCGCGTCCGGCTTCTGCTGGAGCTGGCTCAGCACCTGCGCCAGCCTCTGCAGGCTCTCGGTCAACTCGCGGATACGCTGGCTGAGGCGGTCGACCGAATGACCTAGTGCGCCATCGGCTGTCGCGGATCCGGCTGCGTCCGGGGCAGTCCCGGCGCGGAGCTGGGCCTCGATCTCGTGGGCCGGGACACCGGCTCGCAACTGTTCGATGATCCAGCGCAGGCGCTCGACTGTCTCGAGCGGGTAGCGTCGCGAGCGGCCGCTTCCGACTGCCGGGAGAAAGGGTGCGAAACGGTCGCGGTAGTAGCGCACCGTCGTCTCCGGTATCCCCAGGCGCTGAGCGATGTCGGCGAGCGTGAGCAGCCGTTCACGTTCTGGCTCTTTGCTGCCGTGCAGCAGGCTGGCGTCGTCGAGCACCCAGCCGATGGTTCCAGCGAGATCCTCGGGGGTGGCGGGACGCCCGTCAACGCGTTGGAAGACAGGCGCCTCCGGCTGCTCGTGAGCGACCAATGGCTCCAGCGAGCGCCAGATGAGACCGGGAATGACGCACCGCATGGGGCGGTCTCGGTCGTCAGCGCAGACGGCGATCCCCTCTCCTTCGGCCGGGAGAAGATCGCGCCAGCGCAGGCGCGCGACCGCCGGGAGCGGGCAGCCGCAGCCGACGAGCCAGAGGAGGAGTTGGAGGCGCGGGTCGGCGACTCGGAGCGCAGCGGCGAGGAGGCGACCTCGCTCGGTGGAGCGCACAGTGTGGGGGACTGGCTCGGGCGGCTGCACCGTCGTCGGGATCAGGTTGCTGAGGTCGCGCCCGACGAGGCCGCGCCGGTGGAGGTAACGGAGGAACGAACGGACCGCAGCCAGCTTGCGACGCGCCGTTGCCGGTGCCAAGCGCCGGTGGTCGAAGGTTGCGAGCCAGCGACGGACGGTGGACTCGTCCAACTGGACGAGATCGTCCCCGAGCGTGGCCAAGAACTCCTGCACGTCGTGAGCGTAAGCGCGGCGCGTGGTAGCAGGCCGACCGGCGAGCCACTCGTCGATCGCTCTGGTGAGCGAAAATGCTTCCTGCACCGTCTCCCTCGAGCCCCAGTCTAATAGACGACCGTACTCGTGCGATCCACCTTTTCTCCTAGGAGAGAAGCCTGTCGGGAACGTGGTGTTACGCCGACAATTCTCACAGAGCGCTACGACGCCAGAGCGGGCAGAAAGGAGAATTTCGGATCATTTTCGGTCACAAAAGTACCGAAAGGCGCGTCGCGGCGCAATGGGTGAGGTGCTATCGGGGGAGGTGCACAGCGATGAGCCGGAGCAGCGGTACAAGGAAGCGTGACTTGGCGCGAGCGATCCGCTTGACGCCGCGCGGACTCGCGCAGCGGCTGGCCTTTCTCGGTCTCACCGAGGCGGAGCGGCAGGAGCTAGCGAGGCTCCTCCCGTGGGCCGAGCGGGTAGCCGAGCGGATCGCGCGCCGGTTCTACGACTTCCAGTTCGGCTTCGAACCGACGCGTCGCTTCTTCCAAGCGTATGCCGCACGGCACGGTCTTCCCGTCGAGGAAGTGCGACGCCGGCTCGAGCGGACGCAAGCCGAATACTTCCGCGAGGTCTTCCGGGCGGCACGTGACGGATACGATCTGGCCTACTTCGAGCAGCGCCTGCAGATCGGTGCGCGGCACAACGTCATCGAGCTGCCGATGAAGTGGTACTTGGGTAGCTACGGTCGCTACCTCGACTTCGTGCGTCCCGAGTTGCGGCGCAGCTTCCCGTTCCAGCCGTGGCGCTGGTGGCGCGTCGAACGAGCGCTCAGCAAGGTCTTCAACCTCGACCAGCAAGCGGTCGTCGATGCCTTCTTCTTCGAGTTTCTCGATTCGGTCGGGTTCGACCTGACAGCGGTCGAACCCGCGCGGGAGGAGGATGACCTGTCGGATCGCTATCGCGAGCTCAAAGCCGCAGTGCGGTCGGCGGTAGCGGGCCTGCAACGGGTCACGGGACTGACGCGGCAGACGAGTTCCCGCCTCGGCGAGACGGTCGAGCAACTGGCGCATGCTGCTGCGGAAGCGACCCATGCTGTCAGTGTGGTCGCGAAGGGGGCGGTGAGCCAAAGCGAGCTCTTGAGCGAAACGACGCGGGCCGTCGACGAGGCACAGCGCGCTGTCAACGAGATCGCGCGTGGTGCTGCCGAGCAGCAGAAAGCCCTGCAGCGGTTGACCCAGCTCGCGCAGACGTTAGCAGCGAACATCCAGGCGGTGACGACGACCGCCCAGGAAGGTGTGGCGGCCAGCGAACGCAACGTCGAGGAAGCGACGTCCGGCAGCGAAACGGTACGGCAGGCGATCGCCTCGCTGCATCGCTCCGGCGAAGGGATGCAGCGCATCGGTGCGCGGGTGAACGATATGGCACTGCTGTCTCGGCGTATCACGCAGATGGTAGAGGCGGTGGACGAGATCGCCCGGCAGACGAACCTGCTGGCGCTCAACGCGGCGATCGAAGCGGCCCGGGCTGGCGAAGCCGGCAAAGGCTTCGCGGTCGTCGCCGAAGAGGTGCGCAAGCTGGCGGAGCGGTCGAGCGCGACGACGCAGGAAATTCGCGGCCTGGTGTCGGAAATCCTGCAGACGCTCGACGAGGTCGTAACGGTGACCACCGCGGGTGTGCGGGAAGTCGAACAGGGGGTGTCGCTCGCTGGGGAGGCGGAGGCAGCACTGCAGCGCTTGACGGCGAGCGCCCGCGACATCGGGGAGCGGATGCGTGCGGTCGGTGAGGCGAGTGCGGCGATGATGCGGGCCAAGGACGAACTCGTCGGTGAACTCGAGCGCGTTGCCCAAGTCGTGGAGGGGCACACCGCGGCGACGGAGGAAGTGGCTGTCACGTTGGATCGCGTCACGCGTCGCGTGCGTGAGGTCGCGGAGACCAGTCGCGAGACGAGCGGTGCGGCCGAAAGCTTGGCGACGCTCGTGGAAGAGCTCCAGACCGAAGCGGAGCGCGTCCGCGACGTGACAGCGGCATTGGCGGAGGCAGCCGAGGAGCTCACCCGTCTCGCCAGCACCTTCCGGCCGCTCGAGGAAGTGCCGCGCGCGAGTGGAGAACCGCTCAGCGCCGTCCCGCTCGCTGGGCTTCGGCGATGACCTCGGGGTGTTCGGCGGCCCACCGCTCGGCCAGCTGGCGGGCGGTCTCTTTATCGCCGGGAGCCAGCTGGCCTTCGATGACGAGGTCGCGCAGATAGTTCTTGAGTTCGGCGATCCAGCGCCCCGGTGGCAGACCGAAGAGTGCCATGAGCTCGTTGCCGTCGAGCGGGCTCTTGATCTGTGCCAGCGCAGCTTCTTCCTCCAGACGGCGGATGTGGGCGCGCAGGCGCTCGATCCGCGCTCGAGCTTCGCGCCGGCGCCAGGCGCGGGCACTCGTCACGTCGGCCGCGACCAGGTCCAACAGGTCCTCGAGGAGGTCACCGGCTTCGACCATGAGCCGACGGACAGCCGAGTCGGTCCAGGTCTCGTCGTAAGCAGCTGGGCGCAAGTGCAGCTCGACCAGGCGGGCGACACGCTCGGTGAGCGCCTTTTCTTGGCGCAGTCGGCGGAGTACGGTGCGCGCGAGTTCGGCACCCTCGACCTCGTGGCCGAAGAAGTGCACCTCGCCGCGTTCGTCGATCGTCCGCGTCATCGGCTTGGCTGCGTCGTGCAGGAGCGCCGCCCAGCGGACCGCCAAGCGCGGCGGGCTCTGGCGGACGACCTGCAGCGTGTGCCGCCAGACGTCCTTGTGGCGCCGGTCGGCGACGTCCTCGGCCAGCGGGACGAGTTCTGGCAAGACGAAGGACAAGAGTCCGGTCTCGCGCAGGAGCTCCAGCCCGCGGTCCGGTTCCGGTGCGACGAGCAACCGGTTCAGCTCCTGCGCGATCCGCTCGACGCTCACCCGCTGGATCTCAGCTGCCAGGTCAGCGATCGCTGCGCGGGTGGCTGGCTCGACGTCGAAGCCGAGTTGCGCGGCGAAGCGCGCTGCCCGCAGCATCCGCAGCGGATCCTCGCGGAAGCGCTCGCGCGGATCGCCGACGGCCCGCAGCAGCCGTCGCTCCAGGTCACGCAGCCCACCGTACGGGTCGACCAGCTCCCCCGTCACGGCGTGCACGGCCATCGCGTTCACCGAGAAGTCTCGCCGTCCCAGGTCCTCCCGGAGGCTCTCTCCGAAGCGGACGGCCGGGCGCCGATCCGGCGTCGGGTACCACTCGGTGCGGTAGGTGGTGATCTCGACGGTGACGCCGCCGAACACGAGACCGATCGTGCCGAAGGCCTCGCCGACGGTGTAGATGCTGTCGGCACCAGCTGCGTGCCCGAGGCGCTTGGTCTCCTCGGGATGCGCTGACGTCGTGTAGTCGAGGTCGGTGACGGGGCGGCCGAGGAGGAGATCGCGGACGACGCCGCCCACCAGGTACAACTCGTGGCCTGCCTGCGCGAAGGTGCGCGCCAGGCGGTCGTTGATGTCGTGGAGGGCCGGTGGCAGCCGATTCAGGACGGATAGCTCGGCACGGAGTTCCAGTCGACTCGACGGGCGCTCGCTCATCGGACGCGCTCCTGACACACCAGCCGATTGTACTCGAGCAGGTGCACTGCGCGGGCGAGCACGCGTCGGGCGCAGCCCGGTACGCTGCTGGATCGAGGGTGAGGGCCTCATTCATAGCCTACTGGCGTCTCGGATGGGCGGCCAGCAGCCGGGGCGCTCCGGCCACCGCGCGCGTTTGCTCTGTTCGTTCTCGTCCCGCTCGCATACCCGAGAGGGCTCAGGCGAATTTGGGACGAATCGGTGACTCGGTGACGACGCTCGGCCGCCGATAATCCGTCGCGACGGGCAGTGCGTACGGGTATACAGTAGAGCAAACGCTCGCCGAGGGACGTGCTGGGCTCATGCACCAGGCAACGACGACCCAGACGATCTTGCTCCGTCTCGATGCTGCTGGACGCCTTCTGGACGTGCAGCCGGAGGGGCTGGTACCGCTGGGGCACACGATCGTGGAGCTGGCGGCGCCCGGCGAGCGCGAGCGGGTCGGCCAGCTGCTCGACCGGGTGCGGAGCGGGGAACCAGCCTGGGCTGAACTGCGCCTCGTCCTCGGCGGGCGAGCGGGCGTCTATCGGGTCGGGATCGTTCCGGAGGCGCTCGGCGGGAGCGCGTGGCTCCTCGCGCCGCTCCCTGCGGACACGGCCGTTCCGTGGGAAGACGAGCACGCGCTCGAGTGCTGGCTGGGTGCCTTCCTCGTCGAGCAGATCGAGATCGGTGCGCTGGTGTTCGACGGGAACGGTCGGCTCCGCTACCGGAACGCAACGGGAGTGCGCTTGCTCGGCGACGAACTGGCCGCGTTGCCGATCGGTTCCCTGGTGGAGACGGTGCTGCGCTCGCTCGCCGAGCGGTTCGTCGATGGTGCGACGGCGGCGGACTCGCTCCGCGCCGCGATGGCGCGCGGCCTGCCGCTGCGCCAGCTGGAGCTCGCGCGGCGCGACGGCGTGATCGTCGAGCTGGACTATGTGCCCGTCCACGCTGACGGCTTCCTCGAGGCTCACGTCGTCCGCCTGCGCGATGTCACGCTGCGGCGCGCGACCGAGCAGCGCGCGGAAGCCGCCGAGGAGCGCTATCGTGCCCTCGTCGAGCTCTTGCCGGTCGTCGTCTACCGAGCTCCGGCCGATGCCATCGCTGAGACAGCGTACGTGAGTCCGCAGATCGAGCAGTTGCTGGGGTACTCCGCACACGAGTGGCTCGCCGAGCGCGGGATGTGGGCGCGGCACTTGCACCCGGACGACCGCGATTGGGTCGTAGCGGCGATCGAGCGGGCGGTCGCTGAGGATCGCGAGTTTTCGCTCGAATACCGGATGGTGCGGCGCGACGGTACGGTCGTCTGGATCCAGGACTGGGGACGGGTCCAACGCGACGTACGCGGTGGCCGCTTCATCCATGGTGTCCTGCTCGATATCTCGGCCCGCAAGCAGGCCGAACTGGCGCGAGCCGAAGCGGAGTCTCGTCTGGAGGCGCTCGTCCGCGCGGTACCGGCGGTCGTGTTCCTCGTCGATGCGGTGCCGGAGCTGACCCCGGAGGGTTTACCGACGTATCGGGTACGCTACGCGAACGAGTACTTCGAGGCTTTGACGGGCTATCCGGTCGAGGCCTGGTATCGAGACCCTGCGCTCTATGCGCAACTCGTCCATCCGGACGACCGAGAACGCTATGCCCGCGAGTGTCTGCGCACAGACGAGACCGGAGAACTCTTCGATCTCGAGTATCGCTTGGTCCGCCGCGATGGGCGGACGGTATGGGTCTACGAGCGCTCGCTGCTGCTGCGCGACGAGACCGGTCGACCGCTCAACTGGCAAGGGGTGATCATCGACATCACGCAGCAGAAGGAGGCAGAGCTGGCGCTGCGCGAGGCCGAGGAGCGTTTCCGCTTGCTCGCCGAGCGCCATCCGGCTGCGGTCGTCATCGTCGATCCGGAGCCGGTGCCGTTGCCTGAGGGGACGTACGGTTGGCGCACGTTCTATGCGAGCCCGCGTATCGAGGACTTTACAGGGTACACGGCGGAGGAGTGGAGTGCACTCGGCGTCTGGCTGCGCGGTATCCATCCGGAGGACCGCGAGCGAGTCCTAGCTGAGGCCGAGCGGTGGGTGACGGAGGGCCCGACTGGCCCGCTCGAGTACCGGTTCCAACGCAAGGACGGGCGAGTGGTCTGGTTGCGTCAAGAAGGGGCGCTGGTGCGCGATCCGGACGGTCGGCCCCGTTACCTCTACCTGATCACGCAGGACGTCACCGAGCAACGGGCGTTGCTCGAGCAGCTTCGCCAGGCTGAGGAGCGCTACCGTACGCTGGTGGAACAGTTGCCGGGCGCTGTGGTCATCCGCCCGCTCTCGCCGGATCCAGCGTCCTTGGAGCATTCCCCACCGCCGTTGTACGTCAGCCCGGCAGTCGAGCGCTTGACCGGCTTCGCAGTCGACGAATGGAGCAATCAGCTCTTCGCTGCGCAGCTGCATCCGGAGGACCGCGAGCGGGTGCTGGCGACCGTCTTCGAGGCCGACCGTACCGGCTCGCCCATCTCGACCGAGTTCCGGTTCGTCCGCAAAGACGGCTCGGTGATCTGGCTGTGGAGCATTTCGCACGTCATCCGCGCGGCCGACGGCAGGCCGCTCTACCGGCAGGTGCTGCTCACCGATATCACCGAACGCAAACGAGCGGAGCTGGCGCTGCGCGAGGCGGAGGAGCGGTACCGCGCGCTGGTCGAACAACTGCCCGGTGCGGTGCTGATCCGGCCGCTGCTGCCCGACGAGCAGGCGTTCCAGACCGCGCCGCCGAACATCTACATCAGCCCGGGGATCGAGCGACTCACCGGCTTTACGCCCGCGGAGTGGGACAACCAGCGTTTCCTCCGACAACTCCATCCAGAGGACCGCCAACGCGTCCTCGAGACGGTCCATCGGGCCGACCGTACCGGCGAGCCGATCTCGATCGAATACCGGCTGTTCCGCAAGGACGGCTCGGTCGTCTGGGTCTGGAGCGTTTCGCACGTCATCCGCGCGGCCGACGGCAGGCCGCTCTACCGGCAGGTGCTGCTCACCGACGTCACCGAACGCAAGCAAGCGGAGCTGGCGCTGCGCGAGGCGGAGGAGCGGTACCGCGCGCTGGTAGAGCAGCTACCGGGAGCCGTCATGATCCGCTCGGCTTCCTCAGAGGTGCTGCCGGACGGCACGCGCCGGTACGCGTTCTCTTACGTGAGCCCAGGAATCGAACAGCTGACCGGCTTCACGCCCGAGGAGTGGCTCGTTCCCGGAACGTGGACGCGCCAACTGCACCCGGAGGACCGCGACCGCGTGTTCTCGGCGATGCTCGCCTCGGAGGCTGCCGCTGGGCCGCTGGACATCGAGTACCGACTGTTCCGCAAAGACGGTTCGCTCGTCTGGATCTGGCACCAGACCAAGGTGCTGTGCGACGAGGCGGGGCGGCCACTCTACCGGCAGGTGTTGCTCCTCGATATCACGGCGCGCAAACAGGCGGAAGAAGCGCTGCGTGCCGCGGAAGCGCACTACCGGACGCTGGTCGAGCAGTTGCCGGCAGCGGTGGTCCGCGTGGCCGCCTACGCTGAGCGTCTGCCGGACGGTCTCCCGGACTACGAGACCCTGTACGTCAGCCCCCAGATCGTAGACGTGACCGGCTTCACGCCCGAGGAGTGGCGCCAGCCGGGGATCTGGGCGCGACAGCTCCACCCGGCCGACCGGGACTGGGTGCTGGAGCGCTTCTGGCAGGCCGAGGAGAGCGGCGAGCCGCTCCGTTTGGAGTACCGTTTCGTCCGTAAGGACGGCGAGACGGTCTGGCTGTGGCACGAGGTGCGCCCAGTCCGCGGGCCGGACGGACGGATCGAGGCGCGACAAGCCGTACTCATGGACCTGACCGACCGGAAGCGGGCCGAAGAGGCTCTGCGGGCTGCTGAAGAGCGTTTCCGGACGCTCGTCGAGCAGATTCCGGCCGCGCTCGTCATTCTCGACGCACAGGCCGAATGGTTGCCGGATGGACTCCCTGGCTACCGCACCATCTATGCCAGTCCGCGCATCTTCGACTTGACGGGGTACACGCCGGAAGAGTGGGCACAGCTCGGCATTCTGGCGCGCTCGACGCACCCTGACGACCGCCCAACGCTCGTGGACACCTTGACCCGCGTCGAACGGACCGGTGAACCGGCGGCCCTCGAATTTCGTCTCGTCCGCAAGGACGGCCAGCTGGCCTGGCTCCGTATGGACATCTGGCCGATCCGCACGGTGGAGGGAAGCGTGCGTCACTGGCACGTTCTCCTGCTCGATATCACCAGCGAAAAGGAGACCGAGCGAGCGCTCCGCGAGGCCGAGGAGCGGTACCGGACGCTGGTGGAGCAACTCCCAGCCGTCGTCTACGTGGAGGGTGTGACGCCGGTCCAGTACCCCGACGGCCGCTTGGATCGGCCGCTGCTCTACGTCAGCCCCCAAATCCGCGAGCTGACGGGTCATTCCCCGGAGGAACACCAACGCGACCGCTCCCTGTGGATCCGGGCCATCCATCCGGAGGACTACCAGCGCGTCCGGCGGGAGACGCGCGAGGCGTGGGCGACGGGGCGCTTCCACAGCGAGTTCCGGATCGTCCGGGCGGACGGTACCGTCCGCTGGCTGGAAAGCACGGCTCGCCTCATCCGCGACGCGGACGGGAAACCGATCGCATGGCAGGGCGTGATGTTGGACGTGACCGAACGCAAGCGGATCGAGGAAGAACTGCGGGTCGCCGAGGAGCGCTACCGCTCGCTCGTCGAAGAGATCCCGGCCGCCGTACTGGTCACGGCTGCGGAGCCGATCGTGCTGGAGGACGGTACGCTCCACTATCCGATCACCTACGTCAGTCCACGGATCGAAGAGGTGACGGGGTTCACGGCCGAGGAGTTCGCGAGCGAACCGGGCCTGTGGTTCGCCCGGATCCATCCGGGCGATCGCTCGTCTGTCTACGCCGAGGCCCGGCGGACCGACGAGACCGGTGAGCGCTTCCACGTCGCCTTCCGCTGGCAGCACAAGGATGGCCACTGGGTCTGGCTCGAGAACCGGGCGATGATGGTGCGGGACTCGCAGGGGCGACCGCTGTTCTGGCACGGCATCCTCGTCGACGTGACCGACCGCAAGCGGTCCGAACAGCTCTTGATCACACAGACCACCTTGCTCCGCGCGATCGCCGAAGGTGCGCCGCTCAGCGAGGTCTTGGAGCTGCTCTGTCACCTCGTAGAGGACCAGGTACCGAGCCTCCGCTGCTCGGTGCTGCTGCTCGGCTTGGACGGTCGTTTGTACCATGGGGCTGCTCCGAGCCTACCGAAGGACTATGTCCAGGCGGTCGACGGCCTAGCGATCGGGCCGCAGGCGGGGAGCTGCGGCACGGCTGCCTATCTCAACCAGCCGGTCTACGTCAGCGATACGGGGAGCGATCCCCGGTGGGCCGACTTTCGCGAGGTGGCCGAGCGCTTCGGTTTCCGTGCCTGTTGGTCGACGCCGGTCCGAGACGTCGATGGCCGGGTGCTGGGAACGGTCGCGCTCTACGCAACGGAACCGCGTGGCCCCTCCCCCGACGAGGAGCGGTTACTCGAACTGGCTACACAGCTGGCAGCACTGGCGCTGGAGCGTTGGCGCGAGGCGGAGGAACTCCGTCACCGCGCTTTCCACGACCCGTTGACCGGCCTGCCGAACCGGCTGCTCTTCCTCGACCGGCTCGAGCACGCACTGGCGCGGGCGGAGCGGGACGGCGGGCTCGCGGTGCTGTTCGTCGACCTGGACGACTTCAAGCGGATCAACGACACCTGGGGGCACGGAGCAGGAGACCTCGTCTTGCAGGAGGTCGCGAGACGGTTGGCGAGGAGTGTCCGCGCAGGTGACACCGTCGCGCGCTTCGCTGGCGACGAGTTCACGGTGCTGCTCGAGGGAGTCTCAGCCCCCGAGGAGGTACGGCGCATCGCCGAGCGGATCTTGGCGGCCCTCATCGAACCGATCGATTTCGAGGTCGGAGCGGAGCGGCTGAGTCTCTCGGTGGGTGCAGCGCTGAGTGTCGGCGCGCCAGGCACGGACAGCGGTACGCTCCTGCTGGCGGCTGACCAGGCGCTCTACCAGGCGAAGCGCCGCGGCAAGGCGCGTGTGGAACTGGTCGTGCTCGGTGCGGCGGGGCAGGAGCGGTGACGTCCGTGGACGGCTGCGCCTGAGCGTTGTGCTGCTCAGGCGGTGCCAGTACTCGGGGGACGCTGGCAGGTGAGCAGAAGGTCACAAAGAACCCCGGGGACTCCGTTCGCCCAGCTGGGCGACGAAGCACAGGCTCCGCAGAGGGAGCGTACGCTCTCCAGCGAACTGCCACCGGTCGAATCGGTGGTGCCCAGGTGGGTGGCTCTGAGGGGCCGCGCCTGTTGCGTGCAGCTGGCTCGCTGACGCAATGGCAGTGGGATCCTCGCTACCCCACAGCATGGCGCAGTGTGTGGCGCACGCGGCGGATCAGGCGAGAGGGATCACTCATCGGGAACGGGGACGAGTATCATCATCGGTGCTGTGGAAGGGTGGAGCGGTGGCCGGACACACGGTCCGTCTCGTAACCGTCCAGCGGATCGCCGATCGGGACCTGTGGGTGGTTCCGGCGACGTTCCGCGACCTCTGGCCGCTCGCCCGCTTGCAGCGGACCTGCTTCGAGCCTCGGCAAGCGTACAGCGTGTTCGCGTTCCTCGTGCTCTGGGCCTGGCCGGGAGTGCGCGTGCTGACGGCCCGTATCGGGGACGAATTGGTCGGTAGCGTCGTGGGCGACCGTCGCGGCCGTCACGCGCGCGTGCTCAATCTCTGCGTCAGTCCTGCCTGGCGGCGGCGGGGTATCGGAACCGTCTTACTGGCGGCGCTCGAGCGCGAGCTCGAAGCCGATCTCTATACCTTGATGGTCGAAGACAAAAACAGCCCCGCCATCGCGCTCTACCGTCGTTTCGGTTACGTGCCGGTGGCCGAAATCCGCCACTACTACGGGCGCAACCGCCACGGTGTCCTCATGCAGAAGCGTCGCGGCGAACGACCGTCCTGGCGTGAGTGAGCGAGGTTACCAGCACCGACCGCTCAGACAGAGCGAACCGTGACCCGGGTTGTGGAGCATCAAGACGATCCCGGCTCCCCACACGACGACGAAGAGCAGTGCCAAGATGACGGTGGTGAAGACGATCGCCTTGCCGCGCGGTGTCAACGGTTCCGGTTGCATTCCGATGAAGCCCATCGCATGCCCCTTCCGTTCCCGCGGCGGATTGTAGCGCGGCGCGGGTGTGGCGCACCAGATCGCGCGGACGGTGTACTCCCAGCTGGGTGGGAGGAGTGACCGCGTGCCGGACGCCGGTGCGCTGCAGGAGCGGTCTGTCTCGCTCGAGCCGGACCGCTGCATGGACCAGCCGGTCTTCTTTCTGTCGAACGGACAGAGATCGCGGCGTCAGCCCGGGCAGTCGAGGCGTCTGGCCGTGACACCGGTCGCCTGGCGGCGCTTGTTATCCTTCCAGTCGAACGCGGCAGGCAGTGCCGGTGACGGGAGCGGAGCGACCGATGCGACCGAACGAGATCACGCGGATCACCGAGGAAGTGCTCGCACGCCTCGATCTCCTGAACAGCGCACGCGAGCGAGCATTGGCGGAGACGAGGCAGATCACCCGCTTGAGCGCGAACGCCGTGCGCGCGGTGCACCGCGGTGAGTTCGCAGAAGCCGAAGCGCTGCTCGAAGAAGCGCGTCGGATCAAGGACGCACTCACGGCGCATCTGGTCGAGTATCCGTCAGTGTACTGGTCGGGCTACGTGCAGGACGCGCATAAGGAGTTCGCCGAGGCCCACTTGACGCTCGCCCTCGTCGCCGGGCGGCCGCTCCCGGGGCCGGAGACGCTCCAGGTCGAAGACGCCGTCTACCTCAACGCACTCGGCGAGGCATGCGGTGAGCTGCGACGCCACATCCTCGACGTCATCCGTTCGGGTGACCTCGAACGGGCCGAGGCGGTGCTGGCGGTGATGGACGAGATCTACGGGGTACTCGTCCAGGTCGATTATCCGGATGCGGTCACGAACGGTCTGCGGCGCACGACCGATATGGTGCGGGGAGTGCTGGAGCGGACGCGGGGTGACCTGACGCTGGCTGTCGAGCATCAGAAGTTGAGCGAAGCACTGAACCGCGCCCGGCGAGCCATCGGGCTCGCCGAGCGCGGTCTTGATCTCTAGCCGCACCGGGGATCAGGCCACGCCGCGGAGGAGCTTTTCGCACTCTTCCTTGTGGCGCGTCTCGTCGGAGATGATCTCCTGCAGGTCGTTGGCCAGCCCGTAGTCGCCGAATTCCTCGGCCTGCTTCATGCGCTCGACGTAGTTGGCGATGGTGCGTTCCTCGGCTTCGAGGATGCGCTCGATCATCTCGCGGTTGGTGCTGGCCTTGGGTACCGGCAGGGGCTCGTCGACCGGTTCACCGCCGAGGGCCGTGATCTTGTTGGCCAGGAAGAGTGCGTGGCGGAGCTCGTCCTGGATCTCCTTCTCGAAGAACTCCGCCAGCTCGATCCGGTCGACGCCGGTCGCTGCCGCTGCGTAGTGGATGTACATGATGATCGCCTGGAACTCGCCCGCTAGATCCCGGTTCAAGCCGTCAATGAGCGTCTTCTTGTCCATTGTCTCCCTCCTTCCCTGGTGACCGACGCTTGGAGTATAGCCGAGCGTGTGTCAGGTCATGGCAGCGGGAGCACGCTCGGGTTGCCAGCGCAGATCGAGCTCGCGGTTGGCCCGCACGTCGTCCAGCCGCTTGTAGAACGTCTGGTGCGGTGCCTGGCGGACGAACTCGGGGTCGCGCTCGACTTCCTCGGCGATCTGGCGCAGGGCTTCGACGAACCGGTCGAGCGTCTCGATGCTTTCCGTCTCGGTCGGCTCGATCATGAGCGCTTCGGGGACGATGAGTGGGAACGCGACCGTCGGTGGATGGAGGCCGAAGTCGAGCAGCCGCTTGGCGATGTCCATGGCGCGCACGCCGTGCCGCTTCTGGCGCACCGCTGAAAGGACGAACTCGTGCATGCAGGTGCGGTCGTAAGGGACGTCGTAGACGTCGCGCAAGCGTGCCAGGAGATAGTTGGCCGCCAGCACCGCGTCCTCGCTGACGCGACGGAGTCCCTCGGCACCGTGCATGCGGATGTAGGCCCAGGCACGGACGTGGACTCCGACGTTGCCGTGGAAGGAGTGGATCTTGCCGATCGAGCGTGCGGGCCAGTGCCAGTCGTACTCGGGATTTTCGCCTGGGCGCCGCACGACGATCGGTCCCGGGAGGAATTCAGCGAGGTGCGCCTTCACGCCGACCGGGCCGCTGCCCGGTCCACCGCCGCCGTGCGGCGTCGAGAAGGTCTTGTGCAGGTTGAAGTGCATGATGTCCACACCGAAGTCTCCGGGCCGGGCGATGCCGAGGAGCGCGTTGAAGTTGGCGCCGTCGTTGTAGACGAGCCCACCGACGCTGTGGATCAGGTCGACGATCTCGGTGATGTTCTCGTCCCAGAGGCCGAGCGTGTTGGGATTGGTGATCATGATGGCGGCGGTATCCGGCCCGACGAGCTGGCGCAGTTGTTCGATATCGACGTTGCCGCGGGCGTCCGACTTGACCTCGACGACGCGGAACCCGGCCATGGCGGCGGTGGCTGGGTTGGTCCCGTGGGCCGAGTCCGGGATGATGACGGTGCGGCGCTGGTGCTCGCCGCGAGCGTCGAAGTAGGCGCGGGCGATGAGGATGCCGGTGAGCTCACCGTGGGCACCGGCTGCCGGTTGCAGCGAGACGGCATCGAACCCGGCGATCTCCGCCAAGAAACTCTGGAGTTCGTACATGACCCGCATGATGCCCTGCACGGTCCGCGGGTCCTGCAAGGGGTGGATATGGGCGAAGCCGGGGAAGCGGGCGACGACTTCGTTGATCTTCGGGTTGTACTTCATGGTGCAGGAGCCGAGCGGGTAGAAGTCGATGTCGACGGCGTGGTTGAGGTGGGAGAGGCGCGTGAAGTGCCGGACGACGTCGACCTCGCTGACTTCCGGCAACGGAAGCTCGTTGCGCACGTGCTCTTCCGGAAGGGCCGCTTCCGGGACATCCAGTTCGGGGACGCTGGTTCCCTGTCGACCTGGCTTCGACAGCTCGAAGATGAGCGGCTCGACGCGCATGCGGCATTCCTCCTCCGCGAGTGACCAGCCTCGGCGGTAGCCTAGCACGGCGCCGGACGTTCGGCAATCAGGGACACCGTCGAGCGGGGAACGCAGGGAACTGGCGACCCGACGGCGGTGCTTCCTTGTAGCCGGGCAACGCGCGACGTCGGGCTGGGTGTAGAATCGACGTGAAGCGAAAGGTCCGGGCTGGAGCGAGCGAGTGGCGGAACAGCGCGCGATCTACGGTGGGCAAGCGGTCCTCGAAGGTGTGATGATGCGCGGTGTCCGCCATATGGCGACCGCTGTGCGCTTGCCCGACGGGCGGATCGCGGTCTGGGAAGAGGCGCTCGACCCGAATCGCTGGACAGCCCGCCTGCGCGGTGTCCCGTTCGTGCGCGGTGTCCTGGTGCTCTGGGAAACGCTCGTGCTAGGCGTACGCGCGCTCGTCTTCTCGGCGCAGGTGGCGGTACGGTACGACCCCGAGCTCGGCAACCCACAGGAGGAGCGGCCGGATGGAGGCTCGTTCCGAGGGTTGCTGTGGGGGACAGTCGCCCTTTCGCTGGCGCTCTCGGTCGGCTTGTTCTTTCTTCTCCCGTTGGGACTGGCGAGCGTCCTGGCGCGCTGGGTGAGTACCGAGTGGGCGATCCATGCCGTCGAAGGGACGCTGCGGCTCGGGATCTTGCTCGGGTACCTCGCTCTCATCGGCCGTACGCCGGACATCAGGCGCGTCTTCGGGTACCACGGTGCGGAACACAAGACGATCCACGCCTGGGAGCAGGGGGCACCGCTCACGGTCGAGGGGGCGCGGCCTTTCAGTGTGCTGCACCCGCGCTGTGGGACGGGTTTCCTCCTCATCGTCGTCGCACTCTCGATCGTCGTCTTTGCCTTTCTCGGCTGGCCATCGCTCCTGTGGCGCATCGTCTCGCGGGTGGCACTGATCCCGGTCTTGGCGGCGCTCGCCTACGAGTTCATCCGGTTGACCGCGCGCTGGTATCGCTATCGGCCGGTACGCTGGCTGCTCTGGCCGAGTCTGTCGCTGCAACGGCTGACGACGCGAGAGCCCGATGACGCGATGCTGGAGACAGCGGTCGTCGCGCTCCATCGCGTGTTGGTCGCGGAAGGGCATCCTGTACCAGCTCCAGCTGTCGGGACTCCGGTCGTGCCGGTCGACCACCTGGGAGAGGAGCGACCCGAGCGGGTCGCGATCGAGAGAGAGGTTCGTGGATGAACGCCAGCTCGAAGCTCTGGGGCGGGCGGTTCCAGAAGCCGACGCACGAACTGGTCGACCAGCTCAATGCCTCACTACCGTTCGACCGGCGTCTGGCTCGCCACGACATCCTGGGTTCGCTCGCACACGTGACGATGTTGGCTCGCTGCGGGATCGTTCCCCTGGACGATGCGCGAGTCATCGCGCAGGGGCTGCGAGCCGTGTTGCGCGAGATCGAGGAGGAGCGCTTCGAGTTCCGGCTCGCCGACGAGGACATCCACCTCAGTGTGGAACGGCGGTTGCGTGACCTCATCGGTCCGGTCGCTGGGAAGCTGCATACAGCCCGCAGCCGGAACGACCAGGTCGCGCTCGACTTCCGGCTCTGGATGCGCGACACCATCCTGGAGGTCAGCGAGGGGTTGGTCGACGCCGCAGCGGCCTTGCTCGAGCTCGCTGAGGCACACCGGGACGTCGTGATGCCGGGGTACACGCACCTGCAGCGTGCCCAACCGGTGCTCCTCGCCCACCACCTGCACGCCTACGTGACGATGCTCGAACGCGACCTGGAGCGGTTGCGCGAACTGTACGCGCGCGTCAACCGCTCGCCGCTCGGTTCCGGGGCGCTCGCTGGGGTGCCGTATCCGATCGATCGGGAACTCGTCGCTGCGCTCCTGGTGATGGACGGCATCCTGGAGAACAGTATCGACGCAGTGTCCGACCGCGACTTCGCCCTCGAGTTCCTGGCCGACCTCGCGATCCTGATGGCGCACCTCTCGCGACTCGCCGAGGAACTCGTCCTGTGGTCCAGTAGCGAGTTCGGGTTCATCGAGTTCGACGACGCGTTCGCCACCGGTTCCTCGATCATGCCGCAGAAGAAGAACCCGGACGTGGCCGAACTCCTGCGCGGAAAGAGCGGGCGGGTGTTCGGGCACCTGCTCGGTCTCTTGACCGTGTTGAAAGGGCTGCCGCTGGCCTACAACAAGGACTTGCAGGAGGACAAGGAAGGGGTCTTCGACGCGGCCGACACCGTCCTGCTCCTCTTGCGCGTCCTGCCGCCGATGGTGCGCACGTTGCGGATCGACCGCGACCGGATGGCAGCGGCTGCGGAGGGGAGTTTCACGCTCGCCACGGACATCGCCGACGCGTTGGTCCGTGCCGGCGTGCCCTTCCGGGAGGCACACGAGGTGGTGGGGCGGCTCGTCGCATACTGCATCGCGCACGGCAAGACGTTCGCCGATCTCACAGCGAGCGAGCTCGCGCAGGTTCACCCGCAGCTTGCGGCGATCGATTTGCCGCGAACCGCGTGGGACGCGGTGCGGGCGCGCGAGCACCCGGGCGGCACGGGCCCAACGCACGTCGCGCGGGCACTCGCGGAAAGTCGCGGGCGGCTCGAACAGGCGCGTGCCTGGGTCACGACGCAACGGCAACGGATCGACCAGGCCTTCGCGCGGCTGCTGAGCGAGGGGGTCCCATGACGAGCGTCGAACCGGAGGCGCGGCCGCCGGAACAGCGGCAGATCCGGGTCGAGCCCGTACGCACGAGCGAGGAACTCGAGCTCGTGTACGCGATCCGCAGCGAGGTGTTCGATCGCGAGCAGCATCTGACCACCTGGGTGCGTGACTATCCCGAGGACACGCCGAGCCTCAATGTCCTCGCCTGGATCGACGGCGAAGCAGTCGGTACCGGGCGCGTTTCGCTGTGGGGTGACGAAGCGCAGATCGCCTGGGTGGCGGTGCGGAAGCCGTACCGCGGGCAGGGGGTCGGGCGAGCGATCATGGAACACTTGATCCGCTGGGCACAAGAGCACGGCGCTCGTGTGGTGACGCTCAATGCCCAGACGCACGCGCTCGAGTTCTACCGCAAGCTCGGTTTTCGCCCTGTCGGTCGACCGTTCTCTATGGCGCACATCGAGCATCAACTGATGGAGCGTAACCTTCGGTCCCCGGTGGAAGGAGGGGCGGCATGACGCCAGTGCGGCAACCGATTCTGCTGCAGAAGAAGCCGGAGTGGTTCCGCGTGCGGCGGGAGCACGGGCCGAACTATCTCGAACTTCGCCGCCTGGTGCTCCAGGAAGGCTTGCACACGGTCTGTCAAGAAGCGCGCTGCCCGAACATCTACGAGTGTTGGAACCAGCGGACGGCGACGTTCATGATCTTGGGCGACCGCTGCACGCGTGCTTGCCGCTTCTGCAACGTGCGCTGGGGCCGCCCCGGCACGGTCGACTGGGACGAGCCGCGGCGAGTCGCCGAGGCCGTGGAACGCTTGGGGCTCGACTTCGCCGTGATCACTTCGGTGAACCGTGACGACCTACCTGATGGCGGGGCGAGCATCTTCGCCGCGACGATCCGCGAGATCCGCGCCCGCATCCCGTCCTGCGGGATCGAGGTGCTCATCCCGGACTTCCAGGGCAACTGGGAAGCGCTGCGGACGGTCGTCGAGGCCAAGCCGGAAGTGATCGCCCACAACATGGAGACCGTGCCGCGGCTGTTCCGACGCATCCAGCCGTGGGACGACTACGGCCGCAGCTTGGAGCTCTTCCGGCAGGTCCGCAGCATGGATCCGACGATCGCTTTGAAGTCTGGCCTGATCGTGGGGATGGGTGAGACCTGGGACGAGGTGCTGGCGGTGATGCGCGACCTGCGCGAGGTCGGCGTCGAAATCCTCACCATCGGCCAGTACCTGCCGCCGACGCCGCGGCACTACCCGCTCGACCGCTACTATACGCTCGAGGAGTTCGAGGAGCTGCGGCGCATCGGTGAGGACGAGCTGGGGTACGTCTACGTCGAGTCCGGCCCGCTGGTGCGTTCCTCGTACCATGCCAAGGAGCAGTACGAGCGCTATCGCTCGCGCCGGTTGGAGGATCAGTAGGAGCGAGGAACGGTGGCGGACGAGCCAGTCGTCGTGCTCCGGCTCGGGTGCATCGACTACCTCGTGGCGTGGGAGCTGCAGCGGCAGCTGGCGGCCGCGCGCCGGGCTGAAGAGATCCCGGACACGGTGCTCCTCCTCGAGCACCCGCCGACGTTCACCACCGGCCGGCGCGGTGGTACGCACCACCTGCGGCTTTCCCGCGAGGAACTGGCTGCACGCGGCATCCCCTACTATGTGACGGACCGCGGCGGGGACGTGACCTATCACGGGCCGGGACAGCTGGTCGCCTATGTGATCCTGCGGCTGGGCGAAGGCCAGCGTCGCGTCCGGCGCTTCGTGGAGCGGTTGGAGTCGACCGTACTCGACGTGCTCGCCTCGTATGGCGTGACCGGCTGGCTGGACCCGGCTCGTCCCGGCGTGTGGGTCGGAGACGACAAGGTGGCTGCCATCGGCATCGCGATCCACCACGGCGTGACCTACCACGGCATCGCGCTCAACGTGACGACCGACCTCACACCGTTCGAGTGGATCGTGCCGTGCGGGATACCCGATCGGGGGGTGACCTCGCTCGTGCGGCTCCTCGGTCGGCCAGTGGAACGCGCTGAGGTGGTCGAACGCTGGCTCTCAGCGTTCGCCGCACGGTTCGAGCGTGACCTCTGGTGTGACCCAGAGCCGGTCTCCGCGCCCGAGGCGGTGCTCCCCTGGCTCAGGAACCGACGGGCGGCAAGAGCCCGATCATGAGCGATTGCTCGATAATGTCGCGCCGCGCCAACGCCTCCGCACCGGCGATCGTCCAGCGGAGCGGGTGATCGGGGTAGAGCTTCTCGAGCATCTCGCGCACCTGGCGCATGAGATCGAGCGTTTTGTTGAAGGTGAGGACGAGGTCTCCCTCGCTCAGCTCGATCAGCTCGGTGATCTCGGCCATGGTGGCGCCGTTGCACCAGGCGCGCATCGCGCCGTAGAACCCCTCGTGGTGACCGGTCGAGAGGGCGAGGCCGTTGCGCCGCTCGACTTCGAACACTTCTTGCTCCAGGCTCTCGAGCCGACGGCGCAAGAGGACGAGCTTGGTGGGCAAGGTGAAGTGGTTTGCGAAGCGGGCATCGCGGTCGAAGGCGAACCACGAGAACACCTCGGCGACATCGGCCGGGTCGAGCCCCTTGAAGAAGTCGCGGTCGAGCATCTCGCAGATGATGAGGCCGTTGGTATCGAAGACATCGGCCAAGGTGTCGGCCTTGTTGGTCGGATAGCCGCGATGGAGATACCCGAAGTACTCGAGCACGTTGCGGATACCGCGCAGGAGTTCGCGGACGCGGCGCTCCTCGGCGGCGATCTCGCGACCGAGCTGGTCTTCCAGCTCGGCGCGTTCCTGCTCGAGGCGCGCGATCCGTTGCAGGTTGCGTTGGTGTTCCTTGCGGCGGTGGCAGGCGTGGCAGGGGTGGCGGAAGCGCTGCTGCGTCAACTCGTGCACAGCCTGGCGGACAGCGGCCAGTCGTTCCTCGATGCGGCGCCGTTCGGGCGCCATGCGGGCCTCGACCTGGCGCCGGTGTTCGGCGAGCATCGCGTCGAGGTCGGGTAGGCCGAGTCCGTCGACGGCCTGCCAAATGGCGGCTCGTGCCTCCTCGCTCACGATGCCCCGCACGTCGCTCACCGGTTCGGGGAGCCGCGCCAGCGCCTCCGGAACCGGGACAGGCTCGATGTCGTGCGGCACGTAATCGATCTGCCGGTACTCCGTCAGGAGTTCTGCTGCGCCGTCGCGGGTCAAGACGAGCGCGATGCCGCCGTAGGGGAGGCGGTTGAGGAAGACGACCCAGCCGCGCTCGCGCGTGTGGAGCGGGGTACCGGGTGCCATCTCGCGGACCAACCGTCGCAAGACGGGGCGGGCGGGAACGGCCCATGGACGCTCGTCGAGATCCGCCTGGAGTTCAGCCAGTTCCTGTTCGAGGTGCCGCTCCTGGCTCTTGGCGTGGTTGAGCTGGGCGACGACGTTGCGGTAGTCGTAGAGGAGTTCGTCGCCGTCCAGGCCGATCAGGCAACCGCGCGGGATGGTCTCGATCTGCTGCCCGATCGCCAAGATCTCCTCTTCGAGGAGTCGTACGCGCTGCGCCGCCTGGTATTGCGCCAGGCTCTTCTGGAAGAGTTGGCGGACACGGTCGCCGCGCGGTGGATCCCACAGGTTGAGGACGGTGTTGTAGCGGATGGTGAAGGCCGAGCGCACCGGCTCCAGTTCGCCGGTCGCGACCGCCAACACTTCCTTGAAGGAGATCCACGGGCTGTACGGGACGACGACGTTCCCGCGTTCGTCCATACCGCGCCGCCCGGCGCGGCCAGCCATTTGCTGGAACTCGTTGGGCGTGAGCAGGCGACGGCGGCGACCGTCCCACTTCGTCATGCGACCGATGACGACCGTCCGCGCCGGCATGTTGACGCCGAGCGCCAGGGTGTCGGTGGCGAAGACGACCTTCATCAACCCCTGGCTGAAGAGCACTTCCACGAGCTGTTTGAGGATGGGCAAGAGGCCGGCATGGTGGAAGCCGATCCCCTTGCTGGCGAGCTGGACGATCGTCTGCACCTGGCTCAGCGCGCGGTCCTCGGGGCGCAAGCTGGCCAAGAACGACTCGATGACCTGAGCGATCCGCTGCCGTGTGGCGCGGTCGCGGACCAAGTTCACGCGCATCAGCGCGAGTCGCGTGGCGTAGTCCTCGCAGTCGCGCCGGTTGAAGAGGAAGTAGATCGCGGGGAGCATGTCCTCAGCGGCCAGCGCCTGGACGATCTCCCACGGTGGCGGTTCGGCTTCCTCGGCCTCGCGGCGGCGTTCGGCGGTGAGCCCGCCGCGGCCGAGCATGGCGCGGATTTCGCCTCCGACGTTCGAGTAGTCGGCGACCTGCCGACCGTGGTGGTCGATCACCAGGCGGAGCTTCTTGTCGTAGAAGTACCAGAGTGCCAGAGGCACGGCGCGTTCGGTGTGGACGATGAGCTTGATCGGCCGGTGCGTGCGGCTGATCCAGTCAGCGATCTCCTGCGCGTTGGAGACCGTCGCGGACAGGCAGATCAGCTGGATGTGTTCCGGGCAGAGGATGATCGATTCTTCCCAGGTCGTCCCACGTTCTGGGTCCGCGAGGTAGTGGACCTCGTCGAAGATCACGCAGGTGACGCTGTCCAGTTCCCACGGTGTCTGGAGCAGCATGTTGCGGAGGACTTCAGTGGTCATGACGACGATGGGCGCACGCGGGTTCTCGGTGACGTCGCCGGTGAGGAGGCCGACGTTGTCGCCGTAGATCGCGCGGAGGTCGCGGAATTTCTGGTTGCTGAGTGCTTTGATCGGTGTCGTGTACATGACGCGGGCGCCGCGGCGGAATGTCTCGTAGACCCCGAACTCGGCGACGACGGTCTTTCCCGTTCCCGTCGGTGCCGCGACCATGACCGATTGTCCTTCCAAGAAGGCGAGCATCGCCTCCAGCTGGAAGGGATCGAAGCGGAAGGGATAGAAGACCGAGAACTGTTCGATGCTTTCCGGCAAAGCGACCGTCTCTGACATGACTCTCGTCCGGACACCCCCGCCACCCTCTGCGATATCTCGACCAGTATAGCGAGACAGCGCCTCGGGCGCTGCCTCTCCTGTGTGCGGGTAGAATCGGCCGGGGGGTCGTGGATGCGCGTCGCTCTTCTGGCATCGTTACTGAGCCGGCAGCCGGGCTACCGGCGAGCGGGTGTCAGCCGGTACATCGAGGCGCTCTTGACGTACGTGCCACGCACCGCCCCTGACCTCGCGCTGGTCGCCTACGCGTCTCGGTCGGTCTGGCAGGCTGCGCGACAGGAGTTCCCCGGTGCCGAGTGGCGTCCCACGCGCTGGCCGACGGAACGGCCGCTGGCGCGCATCGCCTGGGAGCAGAGCGTGGCGCCCTGGGTGACCCTGGAGTGTGACGTCGTCCACGGTCCGGTGAACGTGCTGCCGCTCGCGCTGGTGCGACCGGGAGTGGTAACGGTCCACGATGTGGCGTTTCTCCATTTTCCGGAACATTACCCGGCCGCCAAGCGGTGGTACCTTCGGCTCATGACGGCGTTGAGCGTCCGGCGGGCTGGTTGCGTCATCGCCGTCTCGGAGGCGACGCGGCGCGACCTCGTGCTCGCCTATGGCCTGGCGCCGGAAACGGTCACAGTGGTACCGAACGGGATCGATCCGGACTGGGGGCGTGTGCCGAGCGAGGAACTCGCACGCTGGCGTGCCGAGCGTGGGCTCCCCGAGCAGTTTCTGCTCTACGTCGGCACCATCCAGCCGCGGAAGAACCTGGTGACGCTCCTGGAAGCGCTGGCCCGTCTGCCGAGCGAGATCGACTGGCCGCTGTACGTGGTCGGAGCGCGGGGCTGGAAGGACAGTCCGGTGTACCGTGCGCTGGAACGACTGGGCATCGCACGGCGCGTGGTGTTCGTCGGATACGCCTCCCCGGAGGAGCTGCGCTACTGGTACAGTGCAGCGACGCTCTTCGTCTATCCGTCGCTCTACGAAGGGTTCGGCTTGCCGGTGCTGGAGGCGATGGCGTGCGGCACGCCGGTCATCACTTCCGATCGGTCGGCTCTCCCGGAAGTCGCGGGGGAGGCTGCGCTCTTGGTCGATCCGACCGACGCGGCGGCGCTGGCGGCAGCGATCGTCTGCCTGGCGCGGGACGAGCAGCGGCGGCTGGCGCTCGCACAGGCAGGGCAGGTGCGTGCTGGTGCCTTCCGGTGGGAGCGGACGGCGGCGGAGACGGTGGCGGTGTACGAGGCAGTCGCGCGGCGAGCGGTGCAGCAGCGAGGAGGATGAGGTCGATGACGAGCGGTGGTCGACCGCTGCGTGAAGTAGGCGAAGAGGCGCTCATCGAGCAGATCGCGCGGGTCGTCGCTGACCGGTCTCCGCGTGTCCGTATCGGGATCGGCGACGATGCCGCGGTGTGGCAGCCGCGGCCTGGACACGAGCTAGTGATCACAACGGACACGCTGATCGAGCGGGTGCACTTCCGGCTGGAGTGGACCGACTGGGCGACGCTCGGCCACAAGGCGCTCGCCGTCAACCTGAGCGACATCGCGGCGATGGGGGCGCTGCCCCGCATCGCTGTCATCGATCTCGCCGTCCGCGGGAACGAACGCGATCGTGACATCACCGAGTTCTACCGGGGCGTCCGTGCGCTGGCGCAGCGGTTCGGAGTGGCGGTCGTCGGGGGTGACACGACGCGCTCGCCGCTCGGTGTCGCCATCTCGGTCACGGTGATCGGGGAGAATCCGCGTGATGGGCGTCCGCTCCTCCGGCGCGATGCCGGACGACCGGGCGACGTAATCGGCGTGACCGGCCCGCTCGGGCTCGCAGCGGCCGGGCTACGGGTGCTCGAGCGCGGCCTGAAGACGCTGGACGGGAACCCGATCATGCAGGAACGGTATCACCGGCCGCAGCCGCGGGTGCGCGAGGCGTTGCTCTTGCGCCGCTGCGGCGTGCGGGCGGCGATGGACATCAGCGATGGTCTGCTGGGCGATCTGCAGAAGCTCTGCCGCGCCAGCGCTGTCTCGGCAGTGGTCGATCTTCTGCGGGTACCGGTACCGAACGCGGTCAAGTGGGCCTTTCCCGACTGGGAAGAGCTCGCGCTCCGCGGCGGCGACGACTACGAGCTCCTCTTCACCGCACCGCCACACGTCTTCGACCGCGTACGACGTGCCTTCGCACGTGCCGGGCTACAAGCGCCGTGGGCGATCGGTCAGTTGCTCGAGGCGGGGCCGGCTGGTCCGGTCGTCCAGCTCCGGGACGCGACCGGTCGCTGTCGCCCAGCCGAGGCGCGGGGATACGACCACTTTCGTGCCAGCTGATGCCGCGCGGCAGTGGAGCGTGCTAGCATGCCGGCGAGGCGAGCGAAAGGGTCAGGGTGACCGATGACGACACAGCGGTTGGAACTCTGTTTTCTTTCGGCGAGGGAACTCCTCGCTCTCTACCGACGGCGTGCGCTGTCACCGGTCGAGGTCGTCGACGCGGTGCTGTGGCAGATCGAACGGCTCGATCCCATACTCCGCGCGTTCATCACGGTGACGGCCGAACAGGCACGACGGGAGGCGCTCGAAGCCGAGTATCGCTACGCGCACGGAGAACACCGGCCATTGCTCGGTGTTCCCGTCTCGATCAAGGACGTGACGCCGGTCGCCGGCGTGCGCTGGACGAGCGGGTCGCTCCTGTGGAGGGACCGGATCGCCAGCGAGGATGCGCCGATCGTCGAGCGCCTGCGGGCGGCTGGAGCGGTCATCATCGGGAAGACGAACACGCCGGAACTCGGCTGGAAGGGCGATTCGGGGAACCGCATCGTCGGCCCGACGCGGAATCCCTGGCAGCTGGACCGGACGGCCGGAGGCTCGAGCGGCGGTGCAGCCGCTGCCGTCGCCGCGGGGATGGGGCCGGTGGCGCAGGGGACTGACGGGGCAGGATCGGTGCGGATCCCGGCCTCGTTCTGCGGGATCGTCGGGTTCAAGCCGTCGTTCGGTCTCGTCCCCTACTACCCGCCGAGCGCTGTGGAGCTGCTCGCGCACGTCGGCCCGATGACGCGGACAGTGGCTGACGCAGCGCTGCTCCTGAGCGTGATGGCTGGTCCGGACCCGCGCGACCGGAACTCGCTTCCCCATACTGGTGTCGATTTCACGCAGCTCGAGGGAGACCTCGCCGGCAAACGTGTGCTCTGGGTGGGCAAGGTTGGCAACCTCCCGGTCGATCGGGAAGTGGCTGAGGTGACGCGCCAGGCTCTGGCTGCCTTCGAGGAACTCGGCTGTACCGTCGAGGAGTGTCCGGAGCCACTCGAGGATCCCTACGAGGTGCTGGACATCCTCTGGTCGAGCGCGATGGCCGCCGTGCACCGTGACGACTACGAGCGTGTGAAGGAGTCCTTGGATCCGGGTCGTTGCGCGGTGATCGAACGCGGCTTGGGGTGGCGCGGGGTCGACGTCGCCTGGGCGCTCGCGGAGCGGAGCCGGTTCGCCGATCGGCTGCGCCGGCAGCTGGAGGCGTACGACTACGTCGTGACTCCGACGACGCCGGTGACGGCGTTCGCGGCCGGGGCCGACCACCCCGGAGCGATCGATGGCCATACGACGAGTTACCTCAGCTGGACGCCGTTCACCTACCCCTTCAACCTGACGGGACAGCCGGCGATCAGCCTGCCTTGCGGGTTCACCCGCGCCGGGCTACCGGTCGGACTCCAGATCGTCGGGCGCTGGCGCGACGACCGAGGTGTCCTGCAGGCCGCTGCCGCGTTCGAGCGGGTCCGTCCCTGGAACCATCTCCGGCCGCCGGTGGCAGTCCAAGGAGCGAGTGATGACGCAGCGAGTACCGGCACTCGATCTCGTGAGCCATAGTCCTGAGCAGACGCGGCAGTTGGCGGCGAAGTTGGCGCAGCACCTGCGCGGTGGTGACGTGCTGTTCCTGCAGGGCTCGCTCGGGTCGGGCAAGACGACGTTCGTCCAGGGGCTGGCACGCGGACTCGGAGTACGCGACTATGTGCAGAGCCCGACCTTCATCCTGCTGACGGAGCACCGAGGGACATTGCCGGACGGCACACCGGTTCGGCTCTACCACGTCGATCTCTACCGGCTGGAAGAGCAACAGGAACTGACGACGTTCGGGCTGGACGACTGCTTGAGCGATCCCGCGGGTATCGTGGTGATCGAGTGGTCCGAGCGACTGCCCGAGCAGTGGGTCGACGAATACTTGGTGATCCGCTTGGAGCCGCTCGCTGACACGAAGCGACGCATCGCGTTCTTCCCGGTCGGGGCGCGCGCTCGGGAGATCGTCGAGGCACTGCGAAAGGAGGTCGCCGGTGGAACGAAGCGGCCGGCTGCTCCTGGCGCTTGAGACTGGCGGCGAGCAGGTGGCGCTCGCCTTGTACGATGGACACGTCGTGAGCGAGTACCTGTTCGACGCCGGCCGCAATCAGACCGCGACCGTGTTGCCGGCGATCCGCGAGCTCCTCCGGGTCAACCACCGCTCTCTGCAGGAACTCGGTGCGGTCGCGGTGACGACGGGGCCGGGGAGCTTCAACGGCCTGCGCGTCGGCATGAGCATCGCCAAGGCGCTGTGTTATGCCTTGGACATTCCCCTCATCGGTGTCCTGACGCTCGATGCCCTCGCGTACCCGCATACGGCGCTGGGGCATCCGATCCGCGCCTTCGTCCCCGCTGGGCGCGGGCCCGTCGTCTACGCCGACTACCGGCGAGCCGGAGCGCACTGGATCCGCGAGTCGACGCTCCGGTCGGTGCGCCTGGAGGAGTTGACGGCTGGACTCTTGACGCGGACCGTGCTCGCCGGGCCGTTGGGGCCGGAGCAGGAAGCGATGGTGCGAGCGCATCCTGCTGTCGTCCTGCCGTCACCAGCGTTGCGGCAGCTGCGGCCGGCGTGGGTGGCGGAGATCGGCTTCCGTCGCTGGCAGGCTGGAGAAACCGATCCGGTGGCGGCGCTGGAACCGGTCTACGTTCACGGCGGCGGGGCCGAGACTGTCCCTTCGGTACAATTGCCGGAGGGATACGGTGCGCCCTCCGGTCAGGAGTGATCGCGTGGAAGAAGCGGTGCGGCATCACGATACCGAGCCGCGGAGCGGCCTACGACGATACATCCTCGCACCGATGCAGAACGACGATGTGCCTGAGGTTTCGCAACTGGAACGGCGGTGTTTCACCAATCCCTGGCCGGAATCAGCGTATTATCGGGAGCTCCGTGAGCCCGACCGGAACTACTACGTCGTCTTGCGTCAGCAGGTGCAGGGAGCAGAGGTCGAACCGGAACCGGTCGTGACCGGTGGGCCGCTCGCGCGCTGGTTTCGTCCGGTGCGGCAACGAGTGAGTCCGCATCCGCTCGTCGGCTTCGCCGGGATGTGGGTGATCTACGGAGAGGCGCACGTGACGACGATCGCGGTCGCGCCGGAGCATCGGCGACTCGGTCTGGGTGAGGTGTTGTTCCTCACCTTGATCAGCGAGGCGATCCGGCGCGGGGCCGAGTTCGTGACGCTGGAGGTGCGGGTCTCCAACCTGGCTGCGCAGGCGCTGTATGCGAAATACGGTTTCACCCAGCGCGGTGTCCGTCCACGCTATTACAGCGACAATCTCGAGGACGCCTACATTATGACGTCCCCGCCGCTCCGTGACCCGGCCTATCGCCAGCAGTTGCTGCAGTTGCGCGATCGCTTGCTGGAACGGTTGGCGGCAGAGGGCATCGAGATCCTCGAGGAGGCGGCATGATCATCCTCGGTATCGAGACGTCCTGCGACGAAACCGCGGCCGCCGTCGTGCGCGACGGTCGTTTCGTCCTCTCCAACGTCATCCGCTCGCAGGTCGACCTGCACGAGCGGTACGGCGGGGTGGTACCGGAGCTGGCTTCGCGCCGGCACGTCACGGCGATCGTCCCGGTCTTGGATGTCGCGTTCGCAGAAGCTGGTGTGGGGCCCTCGGCGATCGACGCGATCGCGGTGACCGAGGGGCCTGGACTGGCTGGGTCGCTCCTCGTCGGGGTCAACGTGGCCAAGACACTGGCCTTCGTGTGGGAGAAGCCCTTGATCCCGGTCAATCACCTCGAGGGACACATCTACGCCAACTGGTTGACGTTACCGGGCCAGGAAGAGGTGCCGGAGCCGGTCTTCCCCGCAGTCTGCCTGATCGTCTCCGGTGGGCACACCGAACTGGTGCTGATGCGCGGGCACGGTGAGTACGTGCTACTCGGGCGGACGCTCGACGATGCTGCGGGGGAGGCCTTCGACAAGGCAGCGCGACTGCTCGGGCTCGGTTTTCCCGGTGGGCCAGCGATCCAGCGGGCGGCTGCGCAGGGACGCCCGGGACGCTTTTCGCTGCCCCGTGCGTGGTTGGGCGACAGCTACGACTTCAGTTTCAGCGGGTTGAAGACGGCGCTCCTGCGCGTGCTCGCGCACTACCAGCGCCGCCCGCAGCGCCGAGTCACGGCGCAGGAACCGTTCCCCGAATACGTCGCGCCGGAATATGGGCCGAACGTCCCGATCGCAGACATCGCAGCCGAGTTTCAGGCGGCGGTGGTGGAGGTCCTGGCGGAGAAGACGGTCCGGGCGGCGCGCGAGTTCGGGGCCCGGATGATCCTCCTGGCCGGTGGTGTCGCGGCCAACGCCGCATTGCGTCAGCGCTTGCGTGACCTCAGCCCGGTGCCGGTGCGGTACCCGCCGCCGATCCTGTGCACGGACAACGCGGCGATGATCGCTGGCGCTGCCTACTACCTGGCGCAGCGCGGTGTACGTGCGGACCTCGACCTCGACGTGCAAGCACAGCTGCCGCTGGTGACGCGCACCGTGCTCCGCGCAGCGTCCGTTTGAAAGGGAAAGCGACCGGACGATGGCGACGATACGACAGGTTGCAGTGGCCGCCGCGCTCGCCGCCGGGCGGCTGCTCCGGGAACGTCTCGGGCGGGTGCGCGAGATCCGCTACAAGGGGTCGGTCAACTTGGTGACGGAGGTGGACCTCGCCAGCGAGCAGCTCATCGTGGAGACGATCCGAGCCGCTTTTCCCGACCACGCGTTCTTCGCCGAGGAGACGAGCGAGCGAGCCTCGCTCGATGCACCGGCTCTCTGGGTGATCGATCCCTTGGACGGCACCACGAATTACGCGCACGGGTACCCGATGTTTTGCGTCTCGATCGCGTTCCTTCGGCACGGTCGACCGGAGCTGGGCGTCGTCTATCAACCGGTGCTCGACGAGCTCTTCATCGCCGAGCGCGGGGTGGGAGCGTTCCTCAACGGGGAACGGATCCGCGTGTCGGAGCATCGAGAGTTGCGGAGCGCGCTCCTGGCGACCGGGTTTCCGTACGACCGTGAGCGGCGTCGGGAGGCGCTTACTGCCTTCGTGCGCTTCACGCTCTCGGCGCGGGCGGTGCGCCGTGACGGGAGCGCGGCCTTGAATCTCGCCTATGTCGCGGCGGGCCGGTTCGACGGTTTTTGGGAACAGGAACTCTCCCCGTGGGACACGGCGGCGGGCGTCTTGTTGGTCGAGGAAGCGGGCGGTGTGGTGACCGACTACGCCGGGCAGCCCTATCGGTTGGAGCAGGGGACCTGTGTCGCCTCCAACGGGGCGATTCACCAGGCCATGCTCGAGCTGATCGCCGGACGGAGCGACGAGGTGGTTGAACGATGACGGGCGAGCAGACCGCCCTGGTGACGTCGCGGGTCTTTCTCGAGCACGAGACGGGTGACCATCCCGAGCGTCCGGCGCGGCTGGAAGCGATCCTTCGGTATTTGGAGCGGACGGGGCGCTTGGAGGGTCGCCAGGTCATCGAGCCGGATCCGGCCGACGAAGAGACGATCGCGCTCGTCCATGACCGGGCGTACATCGAGGAACTGCGCGAGTTCGCGGCCCGCGGCGGCGGCTGGTTGGACGCCGACACGGTCGTGTCGCCGCGCTCGTACGACGTCGCACGCTTGGCAGTCGGTGCAGCGATCGGGGCGGTGGATCTCGTGCTCGCGGGTGCGGTTCCGCGCGCTTTCGCGCTGGTGCGCCCGCCTGGTCACCACGCCGAACCGGACCGCGGTATGGGGTTCTGCCTCTTCAACAACGTCGCCGTCGCTGCGCAGTGGGCACTGGAGCGGCGCGGCATCGAGCGGATCGCGATCATCGACTGGGACGTCCATCACGGCAACGGGACGCAAGCCGCGTTCTACCGGACTGACCGCGTCTTTTTCGTGTCGATCCACCAGTGGCCGCTCTATCCCGGAACTGGGCGCGCCGACGAGATCGGGGAAGGTCCAGGGCGCGGGTACACGCTGAACATCCCGCTACCGCCGCGGAGCGACGATCAGGTGTACCTGCGCGTGTTCGACGAGCAGATCGAGCCGCGACTCCGCGCCTATCGGCCGGAACTTATCCTGGTCTCGGCAGGGTTCGACGCGCATTATGCCGACCCGCTGGCGGCGATGGCGGTGACCGAGCACGGCTTTGCCGCTATGGCCGGGCGTGTCCTCGCCTGGGTGCAGGAATGGTGCGGCGGGCGGCTCGTCCTCGTCCTCGAGGGTGGTTACAATCTGAACGCACTCGCGTCCAGCGTTGCTGCGACAGTGGATGCGCTGGATACGGGGAGCTGGTCCTCCGGGTGAACAGACGAGGGTCATCCGATGAAGATCGTCGTCGTCGACTACGGGGCAGGGAACCTAGCGAGCGTCGTGAACGCGCTCGAGCGGATCGGTGGGCCGGTCGTCGTGAGCCGTGACCCGGCGGCGCTCGAGGACGCCGACGGCGTGATCGTCCCGGGGGTCGGTGCGGCCGCCGATACGATGCAGCACCTCACGGCACTCGGTCTCGTGCCCAGCTTGCGCGCAACGATTGCGCGCGGGGTTCCGTTCCTGGGGATCTGCATGGGGCTCCAGGTGCTCCTCGATGTCAGCGAAGAGGGTGGCGAGCACCGGTGTCTCGGAATCGTCCCCGGGAGGGTACGGCGCTTGCCTCCGGGCGTCACCGTTCCCCACATGGGGTGGAACGAGGTGTGGCTGCGGCGGGAGCATCCGCTCTTCGCAGGTATCCCCGATGGCACGGACTTCTACTTCGTCCACTCCTTCTACGCCGAGCCGGAGGATCCCTCCTGGCTCCTCGGCGAGACGGACTACGGTGTGCGCTTCGCGAGCGCTCTCGCCCGCGACAACGTGATGGCGACGCAGTTTCACCCCGAAAAGAGCGGCGTCTGGGGGCTGCGCCTCCTCGCGAACTTCGTGACGATCGTCGAGCGCGCTCGGCACGTACGTGCGGTGGAGGCGTGCCCGTGATCGTCATCCCTGCTATCGATCTGCGGGCTGGCCGGTGCGTGCGCCTCGTGCAAGGAGACTTCGCCCGCGAGACCGTGTATGGCGATGATCCCGTCGCTGTCGCACGTCACTGGGCGGAACGTGGCGCCGCGTGGCTCCACGTGGTGGACTTGGACGGAGCTCGCGCCGGTCGCCTCGTCCAGCTGGCGCTCATCGCCGACATCGTGCGTGCTGTGCCGGGCGTCGCGGTGCAAGTCGGAGGAGGTGTGCGCTCCTCAACGGCGATCGAGCAGCTGCTCGAAGCGGGGGTAGCACGCGTGGTGCTGGGGACGGTCGCGCTCGAGCAGCCGGAACTGGTTGCGGAAGCGATCGCCCGGTTCGGTGGCGACCGGATCGTGGTCGCGATCGACGCGCGCGACGGCTGGGTGGCGACGCGCGGTTGGGAGACCGTCGAGCCGGTTCGGGCCGAGGAGGTCGCGCAGCGGATGGTGGCAGAGGGCGTGCGACGCATCCTGACGACGGACATCGCGCGGGACGGCACCTTGACGCGGCCGAACCTCGAGCTCATGGCGCGGATGGCAGCGACCGGAGCGCTGGTGATCGCCTCGGGCGGCGTGAGTCGTCGCGAGGACCTCGTGGCGCTGGCGGGGATTCCGGGTGTCGAAGCGGCGATCGTCGGCCGGGCGCTGTACGAGGGGTGGCTACGTCTGGAACGTCCAGAGGACTGGACGGTCGTTGGAGGGGCTGGATGAGCGATCCGCGGCTCGACTCGCCCGATTTCATCCAGCAGGCGCGCGAGGAGGAGCGGCGTCGCCGCGAGGAAGCGCGGCAGCAGGCGATGCAGAGCCAGCTCGACGAACTGCGGCACCGTGTCCGCGAACTGGCGGCACGACTCCTCCGGCTGGAGGAGGAGCTGAAGGCGGCCGAAGCGGACTGGGCAGAGCAGCGGCATGCGCTCGAACAGTACCGTCACGAGACGCAGCAGGCGCAGCAGGCGCGCCAGTTGGAGGAGGCGCGTTTTCGGCAACAGTTGACGGAGCTCGCGCTGCGGGTCGACGAGATGATGCGGCCGATCAGAACGCTCCAGGCGCAGGTGGCCGAACTCCTGGAAGCCGTCCGCCGGCAGCGCGAGGATACCGGGCAGGATACGCGGCGTTACGACGAGTTGCGCATCTTGATCGAGCACCTGGCGGCGTACATCGAGCGCCTCACGGCCACCGACCAGTCGCTGCGCGGCGGTCTAGAGGCCGTGACGGCTGAGGTCGAGCGGTTGGGTCGCGAAGTGACGCGGCTGCACGATGCGGTGCGGATCGTGGAGCAAGACGTGCGGCGACGCGTCGCTGAATTGATGCAAGTGATCGAGACGATACAGGTTCAGTTCAAAGAGGGCGCCTCTCGCGATACGCGCCTCGAGGAAGAAGTGGAGCGTGCGCGGGAAGAACTCGCTGCAATTCCGACACGCTTCGACGAGCTCCGCGAAGTGATCCAGCGGGTGGCGGCAGAGCTCGAGCGCGTGCGCAGTCACACGAGCGAGCGGGACGACCTGTTGTTGGAGCGAGTCGAGGAACTGCGACAGCAGTTCGATCAGGCGTTGCGGGATCTGGCAGCGATCGCCGACCAGCGGGCCGAGCGCGTCAACCAGGAGTTCGAGCAGCTGGAAGCGGTCGATCGGGAGTTGCGCTTCCGAATCGATCTCATCGAAGTCAAGCTCGAGGAGTTGCGCGAGATCGACCGGCAGCTGCGCGCGGAGTTCTGGCGTCTCATCGAGCAGCGAGTCCGGTTGCGCTTCGAGCAGGCGCAGCAGGAACTCGAGCAGATCATCGAGCAGCGGCAGAAGGCGGAGCGCGGCGAAGGAACGGCGAGCTGATGCTGAAGCGACGCATCATCCCTTGTCTCGACGTGACGGCCGGGCGCGTGGTCAAGGGTGTCCGTTTCGTCGATCTCCGGGACGCTGGCGACCCCGTCGAACTGGCGGCTCGCTACGACGCGGAGGGCGCGGACGAACTGGTGTTCCTCGACATCACTGCCTCGGCCGAGGGACGGGAGACGATGGTCGAGGTAGTGCGGCGCACCGCCAGGGAAGTGTTCATCCCCCTGACGGTCGGTGGCGGTGTGCGGACACCGGACGACATGTATCGACTGCTGCGGGCCGGTGCGGACAAGGTGAGCGTCAACACGGCAGCAGTGCAGAACCCTGAGCTCATCCGGGTGTGCGCGCAGCGCTTCGGCAGCCAATGCGTGGTCTTGGCGATCGATGCCCGGCGTCGGCCCGACGGCGGATGGGAGGTCTACACACACGGCGGGCGCCGACCGACCGGGCTCGATGCGATCGCGTGGGCGCAGCGTGGCGTCGAGCTCGGGGCAGGGGAGATTCTCCTCACGAGCATGGATACGGACGGGACGCAAGCGGGGTACGACCTGGAGCTCTTGCGTGCGGTCGTCGAGGCCGTTCCTGTACCGGTCATCGCCTCAGGTGGCGCTGGCACGTTGGAGCACCTGTACCAGGCAGTGACGATCGGTGGTGCGCACGCGGTGCTGGCGGCGTCGATCTTCCACTTCGGCCACTATTCGATCGCTGAAGCCAAGCGGTATCTGGCCGAACGTGGGGTGCCGGTACGGCAGATCGTACAGGTGTCGTGACGGAGAGGGGCTCGGTTTTGGCCCTTTCCGTCTGCCGAAGCTGGACGAAATTCCCATGTCGTGCCTTGACAGCCTCGGGCCGAGCGTGGTAGCCTGCGGGCGACCGGGTAGTGCTCGGCACTGCCCTCTGGGGGACTCGGGGAGCGTGGGGTCGCTCTCTGGGGACGCGGGGCTGGAAAAAGCCTGCGATCCGTCGTCAGTCGGGAAGGGGAGGACTATTGGGGAAGACACGACATCCAGCTCGGCTGGTCGCAGCGTGTCTCGTACTCCTCGTCGCGACGAGTCTCTTGGCTCCAGCAGTCGCCGCGAGCGATCTCCTCAGCGGCACCCTCGGTCAAGTCTCCGGCACCAACGGTGACGGTGTGAACGTGCGTTCGGCCCCGGGGTTTCAGGCCGGGCGGGTCGGGGCCCTCCCGGAGGGTGCGCGGGTGCGTGTCCTCGAGGGGCCGCAGAGCGCTGCGGATGGATCGCAGTGGTACAAGGTGCAGGCAGGGGGTCTCGAGGGGTGGGTCGTCGCCGAGTACCTCGCTCCGGCCGTTCCGGCAGCTGGTGACACGGTGCAGGTCACTGGTACCGACGGTCACGGGCTGCGCCTGCGCGCGGCTGCCGGGATCGGGAGCGCGGTGCTGGCGATCATGCCGGAAGGTAGCCGCGCCCAGGTGACCGGTGCGCCGGTGGCGGATGCGGCCGGCACGGAGTGGGTGCCGCTGCGGTACGAAGGGATGGACGGGTTCGCCGCTCGGGCGTACCTGGTGGTCGTGGACGGCGGCGCGAGCGGTGCAGCCAGCCCGTCGGTGGCAGAAGTGCGCCAGGTCGCGAATACGCCGTCGGTTCGGGTGGGTGGTAACGCTCAGGTCGTCAACACCGACGGACAAGGGGTCAACGTCCGCTACGGTGCGGGGTACGACCAGCCGGTCGCGACGGTGGCGCCGGAAGGTGCGGTGATGCGGGTCATCGGTGGCCCGCGGACCGACGGGCAGGGGATCACTTGGTGGCAGGTCGACTATCGGGGGATCCAGGGCTGGGTGCACGGCGGCTACCTGGCGCCGACCGATCGTGAGCCGGAGGTCGTGTCGGCGATACCGGCGGAATCCGTCACCGGTGACGGCGGCCAGAGTGCGCCTCCGCCGCCGAGCACGGTCGGCGAGCAGATCGTCGCGACCGCGATGCAGTACCTCGGGCGGCCCTACGTGTGGGGTGGGACGACACCGGCCGGTTTCGATTGCTCCGGCTTCGTCTACTTCGTGGTGAACGAAGTCCTGGGCGGCGGTTTCCCGCGCAGTCTGGAAGCGCAGGCGGTGAGCGGCGTCTACGTCGATCCTGACCATCTGCAGCCAGGCGATCTGGTCTTCTTCCAGAACACGTACACCTGGGGGCTTTCCCACGTCGGCATCTACATCGGCAACGGTCGCTTCATCCACGCCGAGAACTATGCGACCGGCGTGACGATCAGCGACCTGTGGGGCGGCTACTACGGCCCGCGCTACTACACGGCCCGGCGTGTCGGGTCGTGAAGGGCCGGTGATGGCGCGACTACCGGGCGGGTAGCGTGGCGTGAGCGGTACCCGTCCGGTTTGTGTCGCCTGGTACCGCAGAGCGTCTTGACAGAGCACACGGTGCGGACTACACTCCAGAGCGAGACAACGCAAGAAGCGGAACGACGACGAACGGAGCGAGTACGTCCGGTACGGGGCTCAGCGAGCCGGCGGTCGGTGCGAGGTCGGTGCTCACGGCCGGGCGGAATGGATCCGGGAGTCGCGCCCCGAACGCACGACGGCAAGTAGGCGGCGCCGGAGGCTCCACCGTTATCCGGAGCACGGTATCGGATCGTCACGTGACGGTCCCGTACCGGTCGAGGTGGGGTGCGCGCGAGCGCATCCAACCAGGGTGGCACCGCGGAGTACGAAACCTCCGTCCCTGACGGGACGGAGGTTCTTGTTTTGGGATGACTCTTCGGAGGGCTGGGATGTCGTCACCGACCCTGATCCGATCGTCGCCTGGGCGATACCGCCCGTCGCTCGAGGAAGTGGCTGCCTTCGCCGAACATGCGACGGTGGTGCCGATCTACCGCGAACTCGACGCCGACTTGGAGACGCCGGTATCGGCATTTCTCAAGGTCGCTCAGGGCCCCTACGCTTTCTTGCTGGAGAGCGTCGAGGGAGGCGAGCGCCTGGCGCGCTATTCGTTCATCGGTACCGATCCCTTCCTGGTCGTCGAGCTCGAGAACGGGGAGGCGCGGCTCCGCAGTACCGGGGTGCGCGATACGCTCGCAGCCTCAGTGCTCGCGTCCTTCGGGGGTGCGGACTACTACGGGCATCCAGCCCACGAGCAGCGCGTTCCGTTCGACGATCCCCTGCGGTTTCTCGAGCGACTGCTCCGCCGGTATCGGACGGTGCACCTGCCTGGTATGCCGCGCTTCTTAGGGGGTGCCGTCGGGTACCTCAGCTACGAAGCGATCCGCTATTTCGAGCCGCGCGTCCCGGTCGCACCGCGCGACACGCTCGGGATGCCGGAGGCGATCTTCCTCTTCGTCGACTCGATGCTCGTCTTCGACCACTTGGAGCGGACGATCGCCGTGGTGAGCCACGTGCATCGTCAGGCAGGCGTACCGCTCGAGCGCGCCTACGGTGAGGCGGTGGAGCGGATCGAGCAGCTGGTCGATCGGCTGGCTGCTCCACCGACCCTGCCGGTCGGGAGCGGTCCGGTCGATCCGGAGACAGTGGAACAGCGCCTGACACCGCACCTCGACGCTGCGACGTACGCGGCGATGGTCGAGCGGGCGAAGGAGTACATCGGGGCTGGCGACATCATCCAAGTCGTGCTCTCGCAGCGCCAGGAGGTCGAGACGGGGGCGCACCCCTTCACTATCTATCGCGCCCTTCGGCGGGTCAACCCGTCGCCCTACATGTACTACGTGCGGTTCGGTGAAGACGCGCTCATCGGTGCTTCGCCAGAGATGCTCGTGCGGGTGGACGAGCGGGTGCTTTCGACGCATCCGATCGCGGGGACGCGCCGCCGGGGACGGACACCCGAGGAGGACGGGGCCCTGGCCGAAGAACTCCTCGCCGACGAAAAGGAGCGGGCCGAGCACATCATGCTGGTCGATCTGGCTCGGAACGACATCGGACGCGTCGCGGCGGCGGGGACGGTCCGGGTGCCGCGACTGATGGCGGTCGAACGGTTCAGCCACGTCATGCACCTGGTGAGCGAAGTCACTGGCGTACTGCGCGACGACCTCTCGGCGCTCGATGCCCTCCGAAGCTGTTTCCCGGCGGGGACAGTGAGCGGTGCGCCGAAGATCCGCGCGATGGAGATCATCGCGGAGCTGGAACCGGAGCAGCGGGGGCCGTATGCCGGTGCGGTCGGGTACGTCGACTTCAGCGGCAACCTCGATACGGCGATCACGTTGCGGACGATCGTGATGCGCGGGCAGCGCGCCTATCTCCAGGCGGGGGCCGGGATCGTGGCGGACAGCGTACCGGAGCGCGAACACCAGGAATGCCACCACAAGATGCGGGCACTGGTACGGGCGATCGAGCATGCCGAGTTCCTGGAGCGCGAACAGCGGGGAGGCCGCCGATGATCCTCGTGATCGACAACTACGATTCGTTCACCTACAACCTCGTGCAGTACTTCGCCGAGCTCGGTGCTGAGCTGGTGGTCTATCGGAACGACGAGCTGACGGTCGAGGATGTCGAGGCCCTCGAGCCGGCTGGCATCGTCGTCTCCCCCGGCCCCTGTACGCCCCGCGAGGCCGGGGTGTCCGTCGCTGTCATCGAGCGGTTCGCTGGCAGCGTTCCCATTCTCGGTGTCTGTCTCGGACACCAGGCGATCGGGGCGGCGTACGGTGGACGGATCGTCCGCGCCCCGCGGTTGATGCACGGCAAGACGAGCCAGATCTCCCACGATGGACAGGGCGTGTTCACCGGACTACCGAACCCGTTCACGGCGACGCGCTACCACTCGCTCGTCATCGACGAGGCGACGTTACCGCCTGAGCTCGTGGTGACGGCACGGAGTGAGGACGGCGTCATCATGGGTGTTCGCGACCGGACGGGGCTGGTCGAAGGGGTGCAGTTCCATCCCGAGTCGATCCTGACGACGGTCGGCAAGGACTTGCTTCGGAATTTCCTGGCACGAGTCGAGGCGCACGAACGCGGGCGGAAGAGCGTGCGGGAAGGTGCGGGATGATCGCGACAGCGCTGCAGAAGATCGTTTCCGGTGGCGTCTTGGAGATCGAGGAAGCTGCGCAGGCGATGCACGCGGTCATGACGGGCGAAGCGACGCCGGCCCAGATCGCGGCGCTGGTCACGGCGCTCCGGGTCCGTGGCGAGCGGGAGACGGAGATCGCCGGTTTCGTTCAGGCGCTCCGGGCACACATGGTCCCCGTACCACTCACCACAGCGCGGCCGGCGGTCGACGTCGTCGGTACGGGTGGAGATGGGAGCCGGACCTTCAACATTTCGACGACGGCGGCGTTCGTGGTGGCGGGTGCCGGTGTACCGGTCGCCAAGCACGGGAACCGCGCGATGTCGAGCCGCGCTGGCGCTGCCGACACGTTGGAAGCGCTGGGGGTTCGGATCGACCTCGGGCCGGAAGCAGTCGCGCGCTGCGTGGAAGAGGCTGGCATCGGGTTCATGTTCGCCCAGCGCTTCCATCCTGCCCTGCGCCACGCTGCGCCGGTGCGGCGCGAGTTGGGCTTCCGTACCGTGTTCAACGTGCTCGGACCGCTAGCGAACCCAGCCCGGGTGCGGCACCAGCTGATCGGCGTCGCGATGCCGGAGCTGGTCGAGACGGTGGCGCGCGTGCTGACGTTGCTCGACGTCGAGCACGTGTTGGTCGTGCACGCGACGGACGGGCTGGACGAGGTGAGCCTCGCGGCACCGACCACCGTGTACGAAGTCCGCCGCAACGGTCCCGTCGAGCTGCGCCGGTACGTCGTAGAGCCCGAGGCCGTGGGGCTGGGTCGCGTCTCGACCGAGGCGCTGCGCGGCGGGACGGCTGAGGAGAATGCGCGGATCGTCCGCGCGGTCTTGGAGGGTGCACCTGGGCCGGCGCGCGACGTGACGCTCCTCAATGCAGCGGCGGCGCTGGTCGCGGCCGATGCTGCTGAATCGCTCGCCGAAGGGATCGAACTGGCGCGGCGCTCGATCGACAGCGGTGCGGCACTGGCGGCGCTGGAACGTCTGATCGAGCTCAGCAACCGCCTGGCCGCGAGGGAGGTGACGGCGTGACGCGCACGGGGACGATCCTCGATCGGATCCTGGAACGGACACGGGAGGACCTCGCGGAGCGCCGACGCCGTACCCCGGAGTCTCTGCTGGTCTCGCGGGCTGAGTACCGCGAGCCACCGCTCCCGTTCGCGCTCGCACTGCGCGGTGAGCACGTCCGGGTGATCGCTGAAGTCAAGCGCGGCTCGCCATCGCGGGGGGTGTTCGCTGCGGCGGCGGATGCGGCCGCAGTGGCGCAGGACTACGTGCGCGGGGGAGCAGCAGCGATCTCGGTGTTGACCGATGCCCCGTTCTTCTCGGGGAGCCTGGACGACCTGAGCGCTGTCTGGGCTGTCGCGCGCCCCGCTGGTGTCCCGGTCTTGCGGAAGGACTTCATCCTCGATCCGTACCAGATACTGGAGGCGCGTGCCTTCGGGGCGGACGCTGTGCTCCTGATCGTGGCTGCGCTGAGCCTAGAGCAGCTCGGCGAGCTCCTGGTCACGACCTGGGAACTCGGCCTCGAGGCGCTGGTCGAAGTGCACGACGAGCGGGAACTCGAGATCGCGCTGGCGGCCGGTGCGCGGGTGATCGGCGTCAACAACCGGGATCTGCGGACCTTCGTCGTCGATCTGGCGGTGAGCGAACGGCTGGTCCCCCGGATCCCGCCTGACCGCATCGCGGTCGCCGAGAGCGGAATCCACTCGGTGCAGGATCTGGAGCGGCTCGCGGCGGCCGGCATCGACGCGGTACTGGTCGGCGAGTCGCTCATGACGGCGGCTGACCGCTGCTCGGCGGTCGCAGCCTTGGCGACCGTGGAGGTGCGGCGATGCCGGGGATCGTGAAACTCTGCGGCATGCGGACACCGGAGGACGCACTGGCTGCTGCCGAGGCGGGGGCCGACCTCATCGGCTTGGTCTTCGCTCCGAGTCCGCGCCGGATCACGCTCGACACTGCGGCGGCGATCGGCCAGGTGATCCGCGGGGTGCCGTCCCGACCGAAGGTCGTCGGGCTCTTCGTCGATGCGCCGCTGGAGGAGATCGAGCACGTGGCTGTGCTCCTGGAGCTGGACGTCGTCCAGCTCCACGGGAACGAAGCGCCGGAACTCGTCCGCGCGCTCGGTTGGCCGGTCATCAAGGCGGTCCGGGTGCGGCCTGAGGAATCGGTCGAGGCAGTGCGACGGCGGATCGAACCCTACTTCGCTCGTGTGCTAGCGCCATTCGCGGTGCTGTTGGACACCTATCACCCGCGGGCGTTGGGTGGAACGGGAGAGAGCTTCGACTGGACGATCGCTGCCGCTCTCGCGCGCGATTATCCGGTGATCCTCGCTGGTGGCTTGCGGCCGGAGACAGTCGGGCGAGCGATCGAGGTGGTGCGGCCGCTCGGGGTGGATGTCTCGAGCGGGGTCGAAGTGGCCGGGCGGAAGGATCCTGGCCTGATGCGGGCGTTCGTTGCGGCGGCGCGAGCTGCCTTCGCAAGCGTTGCGGAGGAAGCAACGGTCAACGATGGAGGGGCGAGATGACGACAGCGACTCAGCGACCACGACAACTCCCGGACGAGCGTGGGCGGTTCGGCGAGTTCGGCGGGATCTATGCTCCGGTCACCTTGCTGCCGGCGATCGAGGAGTTGATCGCTGCTTACGAGGAAGCCCGACGCGATCCGGCCTTTCAGGCTGAATTCGAGCGCTTGTTGCGGGACTTCGTCGGGCGCCCGACTCCCTTATATTACGCTGCGAGTCTCAGCGAGCAGGTCGGTGGGGCGCGGATCTTCCTGAAGCGGGAAGACTTGGCACATACGGGAGCGCACAAGATCAACAACGCGGTCGGGCAAGGGCTGCTGGCCAAGCGCATGGGGAAGCCGCGGGTCATCGCCGAAACGGGTGCAGGACAGCACGGTGTGGCGACGGCGACGGTCTGCGCCATGCTCGGCCTGGAGTGCGTCGTCTACATGGGGGAACTCGACGTCCAGCGCCAGTCGCTCAACGTGTTCCGCATGAAGCTCCTCGGCGCCGAGGTGCGACCGGTGCGGTCAGGCAGCCGCACGCTCAAGGACGCGATGAACGAAGCGATCCGCGACTGGGTGACCAACGTGCGCACGACCTACTACCTGGTGGGGTCGGTCGCGGGGATGCATCCCTACCCGATGATGGTGCGTGATTTCCAGTCGGTCATCGGTCAGGAGACGCGGCGGCAGATCCTGGAGATGACGGGACGCCTGCCGGACGCCGTCGTTGCCTGTGTCGGGGGCGGTTCCAACGCGATGGGCATCTTCACCGCCTTCCTCGACGACGAGACGGTCGAGCTGCACGGCGCTGAAGCAGCGGGCGAGGGGATCGAAACGGGACGGCATGCTGCGAGCCTCACCGCTGGACGGGTGGGGGTGCTCCACGGGTCGCGCTCCTTCGTCTTGCAGGACGAAGACGGGCAGATCGTGGAGGCACATAGCATCGCAGCGGGGCTGGACTATCCGGGTGTCGGGCCCGAGCACGCGTACTTGAAGACGACGGGGCGGGCGACCTACCATGCGGTCACTGATGCGGAAGCGTTAGAGGCGTTCCAGCTCTTGTGCCGGACGGAGGGGATCATCCCCGCGCTCGAGTCGGCGCACGCGATCGCGCTGGCCGTCCGCTTGGCGCGCGAGCGGTCGCGCGACGACATCATCGTGGTCAATCTCTCGGGTCGCGGCGACAAGGATATGCACACGGTGGCGAGCGCACTGGGGGTGACGCTGTGAGACGGAGCGAGAGCCGCATCGCCGAGACGTTCGCCGCGTTGCGGGCGCGAGGGGAACTTGGGATCATCCCGTACCTCACGGTCGGGTATCCGGAGCGGGACAGTACGCTCGAGCTCGTCCCGGCGTTGGTGCGTGGCGGGGCGTGCGTGGTCGAGCTGGGGATCCCCTTCTCCGACCCGCTCGCGGACGGGGTGACGATCCAACGGGCGAGTCAGGTCGCGCTCGAGAACGGGGTTACGGTCCGCTCTTGCTTGGAGACGGCGGCGCAGTTGCGCGAACGCGGTGTTGACGTGCCGTTCGTCTTCATGGGATACTTCAATCCACTGCTCCAGTATGGGCTGGAGCGGTTCGTTCGTGCGTGCGTCGAGGTCGGCGTCGACGGTGTGATCGTGCCGGATCTGCCCCCGATCGAGAGCGACGAGCTGCACCGACTCTGCCGCGCTGCGCAGCGCGATCTCATCTTCATGGTCGCGCCGACCAGTACCGATCGTCATCTCCGGGAAGTGGCAGCCCGTGCCAGTGGGTTCTTGTACTGTGTGTCGCTGACCGGTGTCACCGGGGCGCGCGATCGACTCCCGGACGATCTGCCAGCATTTCTGAGCCGCGTGCGGGCGGTCACTGATCTTCCCCTCGCGCTCGGGTTCGGGATCTCGCGGCCCGAGCATGTCGCCCAGGCGCGGGGGCTGGTGGACGCCGTCGTGGTCGGTAGCGCCCTGCTCGATCGGATCGCGGCCGCTACGCCGGAAGGCCGCACAGCGGCGGCGGAGGAGTTCATCTCCTGGCTGCGGAGCGGTGCCGAGGCGTCGACGGTGGTGGGGGAAGGATCGTAGGGTACGATGCTCCAATGCCGCGGCATCCGGGGGGCGACGACAGCTGAGGCGAACACTGTTGACGCGATCATACGTGCGACGCGAGAGCTCTTGCTCGCGCTCGTGGAGGCGAACGAGATCGACCCGGACCAGATCGCGAGCATCATCTTCACGACGACGCGCGACCTGAACGCGACCTTTCCAGCGGTGGCTGCGCGGGAACTGGGGTGGGTCCACGTGCCCCTCTTGTGCGCCCACGAGATGGAAGTTCCCGGTGCGCCGCGCGGCGTCATCCGCGTGCTCATGCACGTCAATACGGACAAATCGCCGCGTGAGATCAAACACGTCTATCTCCACGGGGCTCGAGTGTTGCGACCGGAGCTCGGTCAGGAACCAGCACAGGTCGTCGACGATCGGCGAGGATCGGGAGGGATGGATCGATGATCGTCGTGATGCAACCAGGTGCGACGGAAGAGCAGATCCAAGCTGTCATCGACCGGGTAGCCGAGTTCGGTTTTCAGACGAAACTCGCGCCTGGCGCCGAGCGGATGGTCATCGGTGTGGTCGGTTCGCCGCTACCGGAGACGCTCAAGGAAGCGTTGGAGCGCCTACCAGGTGTCGAGCAGGTGATCCGCGTCAGCAAGCGCTACAAGCTGGTCAGCCGCGAGTTCTACCCGCTCGATACCGTCATCCAGGTGCGCGATGTGACGATCGGTGGCAACGAAGTCGTGGTGATCGCCGGCCCCTGCTCGGTGGAGAGCGAACGGCAGATCCTCGAGACGGCGCACGCGGTGAAGGCCGCCGGTGCGAGCATGCTGCGTGGCGGCGCCTTCAAGCCGCGCACGTCGCCGTACGAGTTCCGCGGACTCGGTGAACAAGGGCTCAAGCTCCTCGCCAAGGCGCGTGAAGAGACAGGGCTACCGATCGTGACGGAGGTACTCAGCCCGGAACACGTCGATCTCGTCGCCGAATACGCTGACGTCCTCCAGATCGGCGCGCGCAACTGCCAGAACTATCTCCTCTTGGAAGCGGTCGGCCGGGCCAAGAAGCCGGTGCTGCTCAAGCGCGGCATGTCGGTGCAGATCGAAGAGTGGCTCCTGGCGGCGGAATACATCGCTGCGCAAGGGAACGAACAGGTCATCCTCTGCGAGCGCGGTATCCGGACGTTCGAGACCTTCACGCGGAACACGCTCGACCTCAATGCGGTGCCGGCCGTCAAGCACTTGAGTCACCTCCCGATCATCGTCGACCCGAGCCACGGAACTGGGCGCTGGTACCTGGTGCCCCCCATGATGCTGGCGGCTGTCGCTGCTGGTGCTGACGGCCTGATCATCGAGGTGCATCCGAACCCGGACCATGCGCTTTCCGACGGAGGCCAGTCGCTCACGCCGGAGAACTTCGCTGCCGTCATGCCGAAGCTGGCTGCAGTCGCCCGGGCAGTCGGCCGCAGCCTACGGGGTGTGGAGGCGACCGAGCCGAGCCTGGCGCCGGCGGACTGACGAGGGAGCTCATGACGGAGGAGACGATCGCCCGCGTGCTGGGCGCTCTCCGGTTCGGCCCGGATGGGCTCGTGCCGCTGATCGTGCAGGACGCAGCGACTGGTGCGGTGCGGATGATCGGGTATGCGAATGCCGAGGCCGTGCGTCGTACGCTCGAAACAGGCCGCGTCCACTTCTGGAGCCGGAGTCGGCAGCGGCTCTGGATGAAGGGGGAAAGCTCGGGCAACGTACTGGAATTGCTCGAGCTGCGTGTCGACTGCGACGGTGATGCCTTGCTCGCCACCGTGCGACCGCACGGCCCGACCTGTCACACCGGAAGGGCGAGCTGTTTCGATACCGAGCCGCTGGTGCGCCTATCGGCTCTACCGGAGACTGCGCTCGTCCTCGACGAGGTCGCCCGCGTCATCGCGGCGCGAGCGAGTGATCCGCAACCGGGATCCTACACCGGTGCGCTCCTGGCCGCCGGGGTCGACCGGATCGCGCGGAAGATCGGTGAGGAGGCGGCGGAAGTCATCGTGGCGGCCAAGAACGGCGAGGCGGAGCCGTTGGCGCAGGAGGCGGCCGACCTCCTGTATCACCTGCTCGTTCTGTTGCAGGCGTGTGGAGTCTCCGCCGAGCAGGTGTGGCGCGTGCTGCGCACGCGACGGGCTCACTCTTCCCCGTAGTACTGGGGTGGGCGGACGATCATCCGCTGGCGCTCGAGGTCGACTTCGAGAATCACCGAGCGGAGAGCTGGCAGCAGGAGTTCGCTGCCGTCGGGGCGCTGGACGACGTAGACGTCGTTCGCGCCTGTTTCGATGATCTCGACGACTGTGCCCAAGTCGTGCCCGTGCTCGTCGACGACGCGGAGGCCGAGGATCTCGAAGTGGTAGTACTCGTCCTCGCCGAGCGGGGCTGCTTGGCTGCGGTCGATCCGCACCACTGCCCCCCGCACCGCTTCCGCATCGTTCCGCGTCGTGATCCCCTCGATCTGAAGGAGCGCGATATCGCCGAGGAGTTGGGCCCGCAGCAATCGCCGCGGTGTCTCCTCCTCGTCGAGGTACACGTAGCGGAGTTCGGGTATCCGCTCCGGGAAGTGCGTCCAGATGCGGAGCTTCACGGCACCGCGGACACCGTGGGCGCCGACGATGCGACCGATCGAAAGGCGCTCGGGGAACGCTGGTCGCTCAGGATGTCGGGGCGCGCGGCTCGACCTGGTCATCGATGGTGAGGCTGGCGTGCACGCCTTGCCGGACAGCGGCGATACCGAGCATCGTACGGATCGCGCGCGCGATCCGTCCTTCTCGACCGATCACCTTGCCGAGTTGGTCGTTGGGAACGGACAACCGGAGGATGACGGTGCGGCCGCGACGCCGGGTGCGTATTTGGATCGCATCGGGGTCGTCGACGAGTTGCCCGGCGATATAGCGGACAAGCGTGGCCAGGCGGGACATCGCGAGTTCGGGATCGATGACGGGTCGTTCCCGCCGTGGTGGCCGGTTGCGGGGACGTTGGGCGTCGCGGCGTTGCACAGTCGCCCTCCTCTATGCGTGCGTGTCCTGCGTCGATCGTTCACCTTGGGGCTGTTGGGGTCCTTCCTGGCCCTTCTGCCGGGGAGGCAACACACCGGCGCGCACGAGCAACGCGCGGACCGTGTCCGTCGGCTGGGCGCCGTGCTCCAGCCACCAGCGCGCTCGCTCGACGTTGACCTCCAATGTGTACGGATCTGTGCGCGGGTTGTAATACCCGATGACCTCGATGAAACGACCGTCGCGTGGCCAGCGCGCTTCGGCCGCGACGATCCGGTAGTGGGGTTGCTTCTTCTTGCCCATGCGGCGCAGACGCAGCTTGATCATCGTCGCTTCGCTCCACCCTCCATCGACCTGGCGCGAACCCTACCGTGCATGCGCAGGATCGGCATGCGGGCAGCCGGTCGGGCGACCCGCACCAGGGAACTGTAGCAGTCACAGCCGTACCGCGTCAATCCGAGGTGCTGGACCGCTGGTGCGCCGCGCGGTGGCTTGTCGCTCTCGTGTCGTCCTGGCACACTGGCAGGTGCTTGTGGAGCAGACCTGCTGGCACACGCGTCGCTCAGTGGGTAGACGTAGGGATGCCGGAGGGGAGTACCGCGTGTGGCGGGCTTGAGTCGTGCCGATCTGTACGCGTCCCGTTTCCCCTTGCTCGTCTTGCAGAGCGCGGTGCTCTTGCCGGGGAACGCGATCACGGTGGCGATCGGTCGCGCTGAGGCGCAACGGGCGATCGAATCGGCATGCAAGCAGCAAGCCGCGCTCATCGTCGTCGTGTATCCGGACGGGCGCTCCCTCAACGACCTCGCTGGACACGTCGGGACGCTCGCGCGCGTGGCCGACGTGCTCCCGCAGGGGTCACAGCGTCTGCAGGTCCGACTGGAGGGGCTGCGGCGCGTGCGGGTGGTCTCAGTCGATACAACGGGCTATGTCCCGCAGGCGCGGGTGCAACAGCTGATGCCAGAGATCGGCCCCGGTGCGCAGGAGGCAGTGGCGCGGGTGCACCGTTTGGTGCGGCGCTTGCACGAACGTGCGGGTATTCCGGATGCCGAATCCCTTCGAACGCTCGAAGAGGCCGAGGATCCGGATCGATATGCTGATCTCCTGATCACTCAGCTCGTCCGCGACCTTTCCTACCGGCAACGCTTGCTCGAGTTGCTCGATCCCGTCGACCGCTTGGAGCACGTGGCGACGCTCATCGAACGGGAGTTCGCCAGGGGTGCGGAACAGCTGTCAAACGGTGCCGGCGCCTCAGCGGTCCGTACCGACGAGCGGCGTCTCGCCGGCGAAGCGGTGCTCGTGCCGGACGAGGCGGCGGAAGTGCGGGAGGAAGTCGAGCAGCTACGCCAGCGTCTGGCAGCGAGTGGAGCGCCCGCGAGCGTCGCCGAGCGACTCGAGCGAGAGATCGAGCGGCTCGCGCGGATGCCACAGGCGAGCGCGGAAGCGAGCGTCACGCGTACCTATATCGAGACGGTGTTGAGTGTGCCGTGGCAAGCCGAAACGCCGGAGGTGATCGATCTGGCACGGGCGCGGGCAGTGCTCGAGCGCGATCACTTCGGACTGGAGCCGGTGAAGGAGCGGTTGCTCGATTACCTCGCTGTGCGTGCGCTCACTGGCGGGCAGGCGCCGGGAACGATGATCCTCTGCCTGGTCGGCCCGCCAGGGGTCGGGAAGACCAGTTTGGCCCGCTCGATCGCCGAGGCCTTGGGACGGCGCTTCGTGACGGTGAGCCTGGGTGGCGTGCGGGACGAAGCGGAGATCCGGGGACACCGGCGAACCTATCTGGGAGCGTATCCGGGACGCATCGTCGAGGCGCTGCGGCGAGCTGGGACGCGGAATCCGGTCATCCTGTTGGACGAGATCGACAAGCTGGCTATGGACTATCGGGGGGATCCGGCGGCTGCACTCCTGGAGGTGCTGGATCCGGAGCAGAACCGCCAGTTCGTCGACCACTATCTCGATGTCCCGGTCGATCTCTCCCGTGTCCTCTTCATCGCGACAGCCAATTCGCTCGAGCCGCTGCCGCGCCCCTTGCGCGATCGGCTGGAAGCGATCGTCATCGAGGGCTACAGCGAGGAGGAAAAGCGGGAAATCGGGCGCCGCCACTTGCTGCCGCGACAGCTCGCGGCGCACGGACTCGCCCCGGATGCGTTGGAGTTGACCGAGGCGGCCTGGAACGAGCTGATCACGGGATACACGCGAGAAGCTGGCGTGCGCGAACTGGAGCGCCAGCTCGCGACGCTGTGCCGCAAGGTCGCGCGCGAAGCGGTCGAGCGAGCTGACGCGAACGGCCGAGCAGTGCGACGACGCCTGACGCCGGCGCAGGTGCGGCGGTATCTCGGCCCTGTCCCGTACCGCGAACTGGCTGCCCATCCGGAACCGCAGGTCGGCGTCGCCTACGGGTTGGGTGCGACGCCGGTCGGTGGCCTGCTGGTGCCGGTCGAAGTCTTGGCGATGCCGGGTCGAGGAGAGTTGGTCGTCACCGGGCAGGCTGGTGATATCCTGCGAGAATCGGCGCGTGCGGCGCTGAGCTGGGTGCGGGCGCACGCCGAGCAGTTCGGGCTCTCTCCGCACTTCCCGGAACGGACCGACCTGCACGTGCACCTTCCGGAGGGGGCCTTGCCGAAGGATGGGCCCTCGGCGGGACTCGCTCTGGTCGTCGCACTGGTTTCCGCGTTGACGGGAAGGCCGGTGCGGGCGGACCTGGCCTTGACCGGTGAGATCACGCTGCGCGGGCGCGTCCTGCCGGTCGGTGGGTTGCGCCAGAAAGTGCTGGCGGCGCAGCGCGCTGGCTTGCGGGGACTAGTGGCTCCGGCTGGTAACCGTGCGGAGGTGGCTCGATTCCCGGCGAGCGTGTCGCGTCGCCTGGCGCTGCACTGGGTGGAAACGGTCGAAGAGGCGTTGTCGCTAGCACTCTTGGACGACCCGGCACGCGTCTCGCCGGAGCCGAGTGCGCGGTAGCCTGGGGTGGACGCAGCGCGTTGCGCAGTGCCCTCCTGCGGACGGGCGGGATCGGCGAGGCACGCAGTACCTCAGGTCTCGGCGCGCGGCACGCTAGGGAGCGCTCCGTCACGATGACGGGTAGGAGGCTAGGATGCGGATCGGCCTCGTGTTTCCACAGACGGAGATCGGTGTGAACCCTGCGGTGATCCGCGAGTATGCCCAGACAGCCGAGGAACTCGGCTTTACCCATCTCTTGACCTACGAACATGTGGTGGGAGTCGATCTGGCGCACTATCCAGGATGGCGCGGGCCCTACCACGCCGGTCACCAGTTCCACGAGCCGTTCGTCCTTTTCGGGTATCTCACCGCGGTGACGCGACGCCTGGAACTGGTGACCGGGGTGATCATCCTGCCGCAGCGCCAGACGGTCTTGGTCGCCAAGCAAGCGGCTGAAGTGGACGTCCTCTCGGGCGGACGTCTGCGGCTCGGTGTCGGTGTGGGCTGGAACGAGGCCGAGTACATCGCATTGGGTATGGATTTCCACACGCGCGGACGCCGGGAGGAGGAGCAGATCGAGGTACTCCGTCTCTTGTGGACGCGCCCGATCGTGACGTACGAGGGGCGATGGCACCGTCTGCCGGCGGTAGGTATCAATCCGTTGCCCGTGCAACGGCCGATCCCGATCTGGTTGGGTGGGATGTCGGAGGCAGCGCGCCGGCGCGCGGCACGCCTGGCGGACGGGTGGATGCCGCAGTGGCGACCGACCGCTGAGCTCCGAGCGATGGTCGACGAACTGCGGGAATGGGTTGCAGCAGCCGGGCGCGATCCCGCTCGCTTCGGTATCGAGGGCCGTCTGACGCTCGCGCAGGTACCGCGCCAGGAGTGGGAGCGGGACATCGAGGCGTGGCGCGCACTCGGTGCGACGCACCTGTGCATCAATGCGATGGGACTGGGGTTGCAGTCCCCGCGGGAGCACGTGCGCTTCATCCGCGAGCTGGCGACGTTCCTCGATCTTCCGCAGGAGCGCTGAAGTCGCCGGCGTGGCCGAGCGAGCCATTCCTGTGGATTGCGCCGGTGCTGACGTGGAGCACCGAGGAAGGGCGATCGGATGTTCGCTGCGGGAGACCGGTCGTCGCCGAGTGCGCTACCGGCCGTGTGGGCATCACAAGTGGGGGGACGAACCTGCGTGTCGGTGAGGTGCTGCGTGTGCGCTGGATGATTTTTCTGGCTGTCCTCCTCGTGATCGGGTGCCGTGGGGGTACTCCTCCCTCGCCTGTCGCTAGTGAAGCGGCCAGTCGGGCGAGTACACCGGTCATGGCGACGACGCCGGTCGCGAGAACGGAGACGGGAGCGGCTGAGCCGACTCCGGCTGCCGGTGAGCGAACCCTGATCCTCGCGACGACGACGAGCGTTCAAGACAGCGGTCTCCTGGACGTGCTCCTGCCGCGGTTCCAGGCGGAAACGGGGTACACAGTTAAGGTGACGGCGGTCGGCAGTGGGCAAGCCCTGGAGTTGGGGCGGCGGGGCGAGGCCGATGTCCTCCTCGTCCACGCGCCGGAGGCGGAAGAAGCGTTCATGGCGCAAGGCTACGGTGGGATTCGCTGGCTGGTGGCGACGAACGACTTCGTCATCGTCGGACCACCGGACGATCCGGCGGGTGTGCGCGGGACACGGTCAGCCCTCGAGTGCCTCGAACGCATTGCCGAGGCTGGTGCGACGTGGGTGAGTCGCGACGACCGTTCAGGGACCGATCTCCTCGAGAAGCAGTTGTGGAAGGAAACCGGTATCGATCCGGCTGGGCGACCGTGGTACGTCACCTCCGGACAGGGTATGGGGCAGACGCTCGTCCTCGCTGACCAGAAGCGTGCCTACACCGTGAGTGACCGCTCGACCTACCTCGCGTTCCGCTCTACGCTGCAGCTCGAGATCCTCTGCGCCGGTGACCCGAAACTCGTCAACCAATATCACGTGATCACCGTGAACGCGCAGAAATTCCCCCGCGTCAACGCGGCCGGAGCGGAGGCCGTGGCTCGCTTCCTCGTTTCACCGGAGGCGCAGCAGGTGATCGCGACCTTCGGCGTGGACCGCTACGGTGAACCACTGTTCCGTCCGGCGGTCTCGGCCAGCGCGACGCCGACACCGTGAGCGAGTGTGCCGATGGAGCTCCTCTGGGATGGTGTGCTGGGAGCCGTTCGCCTGATCGTCCAAGGCGACGAGCAGTTCCACGCGATCGTCTGGCGCACGCTCGTCGTCTCCGGCTGGGCGACGCTCTTGGCCGTCCTGGTAGGGGTGCCGCTCGGGGTAGCGCTCGCAGTGGGGCGGTTTCCGGGGCGCGGAGTCCTCAATGTCCTCGTCAATACGGGACTCGGGTTGCCACCCGTGCTCGTCGGACTCGTGGTCACCATCCTGCTCTGGCGGAGCGGTCCATTCGGCGCGCTCGGCTTGCTCTACACGCCGGCGGCGATGGTGATCGCGCAGTGGATCGTCGCCTGCCCCGTCGCGGCCGGTGTGACGCGCACCGCGATCGAACTCCTGGAACCGGAACTGATCGACGCGCTTCGGGTCTTCGGCGCTGGACCAGTGCGGACGGGGTGGGAGCTCGTGCGGGCAGCGCTCCCCCAAGTGAGCTTCGCTGCCGCAGCTGCCTTCGGTCGAGCCATTTCGGAAGTCGGTGCCTCGTTGATGGTGGGTGGGAACATCCTGGGGCAGACGCGGATCTTGACGACTGCGATCGTCCTCGAAACCAACCGTGGTGACTTTGCGCTCGCTCTCGCGCTCGGTTTCGTCCTCCTCGCGCTGGCGCTCGTGGTCAACGTCGGTGCCCGCGTCGTGCTCGTACCGGCCCGGTGATCGGGACCTTCGTCGTCTGGCGAGCAGCCAAGCGCGACGAGAGCGCGGGCGCACCCGGCGATCTGCGGCCAACGTCGCACAGGCCGACGGTGCGTGGGAGGCGTTCCGGTGTGCTGGCCGCCGCAACGCCACGCCGTACCGTGTCGTCACCCCCGTTCGGTGGAGAAACGCGCGGCGTCTTACGAGCCAAGCAGCGGAACGGCGCTCCCTCGCCGCGCGTAGACCGGTTACCATGGCGAGCTGCGCGGTCGTCGTGCCACCTTGTCAGCCACTTCTGTCGAGTAGTATCATTCCTTCTGGCGGGCGGGGAGTACCCCGCTGCCCGACCCGCACCCCAATCCCTTCCCTTCCCTTGGCGCGCGGAGCGCTCTGTCCCCCGGTGCTCCGCGCGTTTTTTTCGTGCATTGCGCAGGAGCTGGTGTACCGGTGGGACGCGGCCCCGAGCGAGCTGCGCTCGTGCATCGACCTCGTCCAGGACGGGCGCTTCCTCGGGCGTATTCGGCGGGCGAGGGCTGACGACCATCGGCATGACCGTCGCGGCACCGTAGAGGCGCAGCGGGCCGGTGCTGGAGGTCTGCGGTTGCCGGACGAGCGACGGCGAGCAGCCTCGACTGCTCGCCGTCGTGACCCCTTCGTCGCGGCGGGCACGCGTGTGCGGGGAAGTGCTGCTCGGTGGTGGCGCGCGAGTACGGGTGTCGTGTGCGGGGACTGTGCCGCACTTCGACAGCCCGGCGGACAGGACCATGGACTGGAGAGGACGATACTTCCCCGTGAGGCTTGCCCCGTGCTGAACCCGAGCCTTCGGTCCGGTGACACCGAGGCGTCGGTATCCGTGCGGCATCGCCTGCCCTCGCACTGCGGCGATTCGGAGGAACTTTCATTACCCCCCATCGGGTATGTATCTCGACAAGGCACTGGTGTCTGTCCGTCGTTCGACGGAAGCGGTGTCGGTCAGCCGTCCGCAGTTCGACGGACGGGGATCACTCTTGTTGGCCGAGGCTTTCTCGAGCTGTGGAGCGGTGTCTGCCGTTTGACGGACAGGACTGGAGGCGGGAACAATATCCCCGTGCTGTTCGTACCGCGACGGTGCGGAGCGCAACCCATGCGTCCGGCGGGTCGGGCTGCTCTCGGTTTGGGCCTCGTGTTCGCGTGGCTGCTGCTCGTGCCGCTCGGTCCGGCAGCGGACGTTTCGGCACGTTGGATCGGTGCGGCAGCGATCGCGCACGCAGCGGGCTTGGCCATAGCCGGAGCGATGGCTGCGCAACGATGCATGTGGTTGCGCATCGGAACCATGGTCTTCGGCCTGGCGGGCGTAGCGCAGGTACTCGTGCCGAGTCTGCACGGGCCGCTGCTCGTCGTCGCCGCCATGGCTGCGGCAGCACCGGTGTTGGTGTGCGGTGGAGCTCTGGCGACGCTGACGGCGAGGCAACGACCGTGGGCGATCGCCGCAGGTGCAGCGCTGGCGAATCTGCCCCTCCTCGTGCTGCACGCTGATTCGCCTCCGCTCCTCCTGCGCGGTGGCGCGCTCGCGAGCACCCTGGCGGCGACTGCCGCGAGTTGGTGGTTACAGCCAGTTCCGGAAGCTGCGCCTGGTCGACCGCCGGCGCGGGTCATCGCTGCCGTCGGTGTGACCTACCTCGTCGGCGGTGTGACGTACAGCCTCGTCTTGCCGGAACTCGGGGGGAATCCGTTCGGTGTCCTGCCGTACCTCCTGCTTCTCGGAGCGGCTGCATGGCTGACGACGCGGGCAGGGCGGGGAGCAGCGATCCGCGGAGGACTGGCCGCACTCGGACTAGGAGCGCTGGGCTGGGGACTGGGATGGTCGCCGCTCAGCACGGTCCTGGCAGCCGTGCTCGTCGGGTGCTGGGCGTTCCTCGACGTCGGGTGGTGGGCGCGGCTCGGTGACGAGCGGTGCTGGGTGTCCAGCTACGGGATGGGGCTGGCTGCCATGGCGTCGGCGATCGGGTTTGGGCTCGTGGTCACACCGCGCTTGGTCGGCGTCGATCCGCGGGGCGGTGCAGCGGTGGCGCTCGCTGCACTCCTGGGGGCAGCGCTCCTCTTGCCGAGCGACTCTCGCTCGGCATCCGCTGTCCCCGCTCCGGAAGAGGTGACCGGCGGGGAAAGCGACGCGCTCGAGACCGAACGAGTCGGCCGTCTCCCTCACTCGGCGACCCGCGCAGGCGACCCGATCCGTTTAGGCCCGCGCGAACGCCGCGTGCTCGAGCTGCTCGCGCAGGGCGCGAGCAACAAGGAGATCGCGCGTGAACTCGGCATCAGCGAGGGGACCGTACGTACCCACTTGGAGCGACTTTACCGGAAACTCGGGGTACGTTCGCGTACCGAGGCAGCGGCCTGGTATTGGCAGGTGTACGCGCGTTCGACGCCTCCGAGCATCCTCGACAAGGACCGTGCAGAGGAACGACAGTGAACGGTTCCTCGCCGTCACGCGCATCGCGGGTGAGATGAGCGGGAGGGAGCGACCTCGCTGAGCCAGCAGTCGGTAGGGTTGGCGGTCTTTGGAGGAGCGCTGCGTGGTCGATCGGTGACCGAGGGATATCGGCCCGTATCCCGCGGGTAGGCGCTGTGCCTGCGATCGGCTAGGATACTCGTCGCGACGATGCCCGTACGTTGGGCCACACCAGGAGGGGGATCGTTCATGCACACCGCCTGGCGCGACCCAGAAATAGAACAGCGGATTCTCTCGGCGATCAGCCTCGACGAGCCGTGGGCGGCGATCGAGACGTTCGCGCAGCTCGTCCGGCTCTCGGGCAGTCAAGAGGAACGGGAGGCGCTCGAGTATCTGGTCGACCGGCTGGAGCGTTGGGGCATCCCGTATCGGGTCTTCTGGCCGACGTGTCTGATCTCGTACCCTGTCTATGCCACGTTGCGGGTCGTGACGCCGGAGCCCCGGCCCTTGCGCGCGAAGACGCTCGCGTTTTCGCCCTCCACCGACGGGGCTGAGGTCGTCGGTGAGCTGGTTGCCGTCTCTGGGGAGCAGGTCGCTACGCTGGAGGGGATCTTCGCTCGAAGCGTGCCGCATGACCTGCCGGATCTCCGCGGCAAGGTGGTCTTGGTCGATGGTTTCGGATTCGCGGCGCAGGCGGTGCACTGGGCCGCGACCGGTGCGATCGGGGTGATCTTCGTGCATCCCGGCGAGGCCATCCACGAGGGGATCGCCACGACGTCCTGGGGGTCGCCGGATGTGGAGGCGGCTGACACCGTTCCGAAGGTACCGGTCCTGGCGATCGCGCGGCCGGACGGGGAGTTGCTCCGGGAGTATCTTGCCCGTGGCACGGTCACGGTGGCGTTTTCCACGGCGGTCGATACCGGCTGGCGCCCCATACCTGTGCTCGTGGCCGAGATCCCTGGGACCCAGGCGGCGGACGAGTTCGTGTTGCTGCATGCGCATCTCGATTCCTGGCACGTCGGTGTCGGTGACAACGCGACCGGCGACGCGACGTTGCTCGAGCTGGCGAGAGTCTTCTGGCAGCACCGGGACCAGCTCGTGCGGACGCTGCGCATCGCCTGGTGGTCCGGGCACTCGCACGGCCGGTACGCTGGGTCGACCTGGTACGCTGACGCGCATGCGCAAGACCTGATGCCCAACTGTGTGGCGCACGTCAACTGCGACTCGCCCGGCTGCCGGTGGGCCACCGAGTACCGCGACGTGGCAGCGATGGCCGAGGCGGCCGCTCTGGTGCGGACCGCGATCCGCGACGTGACGGGAGCGGAGGCGACCACCGCGCGACCGCCGCGCGCTGGTGACTATTCGTTCACCAACCTCGGGATCACCGGGTGCCTGATGCTCTCCTCGACGATGCCGGAGGAGTTACGGAAGGCGAAGGGGTACTACCCGGTCGGTGGCTGCGGCGGCAACATCGTGTGGCATACCGAGGACGACACCCTGGACGTGGCCGATCCCGATATCTTGCTGCGCGATCTGCGCGTCTACGCGACCATCGTGCTCCGGCTGCTCAACGCGCCCGTGCACCCGTTCGATTTCCGCGCGACGGTGCGCGAAATCGAGGAGTACTTGCACCGGTATCAGGAGGCAGCCGGCGAGGCGTTCGACCTCCGACCAGCGCTCCAGGCAGCCGGCAACCTCCTCACGACGCTGGATCGCTTCTACGAACACACGACGTTCCTCCTCGACCGACCGGTGGACGATCCCGACGTGCGGCGGATGAATGCGATGCAACGGTCGCTGGCGCGCCATCTCGTGCCGGTCAATTACGTCCGGCGCGGACGGTTCCGCCACGACCCGGCCGAACCGATCCCGCCGGTGCCGGAGCTCGCAGCCGCACTGGAGCTCCCGCACCTGGAGCCGGAGAGCGACCGCTGGCACCGCGTGCGCACGCATCTCCTCCGCGGGCAGAACCAAGTCGTCTGGTCTCTGCGGCAGGCGCACCGTCGGGTCGCCGAACTTTTGACGTAAGTACGGTGACTCAGCGCGCCGGTCTCCGTTGAAGCAGGGTGCGGTACCAGGAGAGAACGCACGTCTGATCCGGACGAGCGGTGTCGTTCCTGGTCGTCCTTTCGGGAGCACGCGGGGCCGCAGTCTCGCGCTGATGCCTCTCGGGATGCCGTACCCGAGCCACCCGATCGACCGCGCAGGCCTGGGCACGACAGGCTGGCCCGGGGGAGTACCGGTCGCTCAGATGCGCACGGCTGTGCCGGAGACCGTCACCATCAGCATTGCGCTGCCGCCCATGTCGATCGTCTCATAGTCGATGTCGACGCCGATCACGGCATTCGCACCGAGTTGGCGAGCAGCTTCCGCCATCTCTTGGAAGGCGATCTCGCGCGCCTTGCGCAGTTCCTTCTCGTAGGCACCGGAGCGGCCGCCGACGATATCGCGGATACTGGCGAAGAGGTCGCGGAAGATGTTGGCACCGAGGATCGCTTCGCCGGTCACGACGCCCAAGTACTCCTTGACGGGGCGTCCTTCGACTGCGGTTGTCGTCGTGATGAGGAGATCAGTCTTCGTCACCGCTCGATTCCTTTCCTGCGCACCGATCCCTACTCGATCGTAGCACGGACCGGAGCGTTGCACAGTGGGAACGAGGGGTAACGAGCCGGGCAGCGATCCATGCCCGGCTCGTCCCGTACGAGGCACGCCTCGGGTCAGCGGGCGACCCAGGCGTTGAAGCGCTCGACGACCTCCTCCAAATGGTCGGCCCACCACTGGTAATCGGGGTAGACCTGGAGGGTTTTGTTCTGCGGCGCGCTGGGCAGGACAGCTAGCCGCTCAGCCGGCAGGGCCTCGAAGGCGCGCCGGTTGGCTGGGCCGTCAGGATAGATTTCGGCGAACCGCTGTTGTACCTCGGGGCGGAGCGCGAAGTTGATGAAGTCGTGGGCGACGTCGACGTTCTTGGAGCCGCGTGGAATCACGAGCGAGTCGCTCGACAGACGACCCTGATTCCAGGTATAGGCGAGTTGGGAGTTGCCTTGCTCGATGAGCACTTGGACGCGCGCGATCCAGGCGTCGGTCAGATCGACCTCACCGTCCGTGAGCAGTTGGGCTGGCTGGGCTCCTGCTTCCCACCAGACCGTGACGTGCGGCTTGATGCGGTCGAGCGCGCGGAACGCACGATCGAGGTCGAGCGGGTAGAGTCGGTCCATGGGGACGCCGTCCGCCAAGAGCGCCGCCTCGATCGGCCCCCACTGCGCGTACTTCTGGAAGGCGCGTACGCCGGGGAACCCTGTGACGTCCCAGAAGTCAGCCCAACTGTTCGGCGGCTTGTCCCCGAACTTGTCCTTCCGGTAGGCGAGACAGGTCGAGTAGTAGTAATAGCCGACGCCGTGTTCGAGGACGAGTTCCGGGAAGATATCGGTCGTATCGATCGTGCTGTAGTCGAGTGGTTCGAGGAGACCGAGGCGTCCCATCGGGATGACGGACTCGGTGCCGACGTCGACGACGTCCCACTGGACGTTTCCGGACTCGACCATCGTGCGCAACTTGGCCTCGTCGGTCGTGTCCTCGACGATCTGGCAACCCGTCAAGCGGGCGAACGGCTCGTAGATCGCTTTGCGCAGTGCGTCTTGGAGCGCTCCGCCCCAGGAGGTCACGACGAGTGTGCGCCCCTTCCAGCGGTTCGGGTCGTCGTAGCCGGGGACGACCAGTTCACCAGCGGCTGGCGGAGCGGTCGGTGTCGGCGTCGGTGCGGCCGCCGGGGCGGCGGTCGGCGTCGCCTCTGGGGACCGGCAAGCGGCCGAGAGGCCGACGGCGACGGCACCGGCCAGGAAGGTGCGACGCCGGAGCTTGGACTGCTGTTCGAGGAAGGCGAGGAACGTTGCGAGGCTCCGTGACATGGCAACACCTCCTCACGTCGGCCCGGGGGCTCGTGCCAGGCCGGTGACCGGGACGACTCTGTGCTCTGATGTCCCAGCGCTAGCGCGTCGGGAACGGGAGCGCGATGGTGTCGCGGACTTTGCCGGGCTCGCGGAAGCGGTCGAGCCGGATCTCCTCGGGCGGCAAGTCGCTGACGCGCTCGTCGACGATCAGTTCGGCCATCTTCATCCCGAGCGCTGGCCCCCACATCATGCCGTGACCGCCGGCTGCGAGGACGTAGAAACCGTGGCGCGGCTCGTCGATGATCGGCAGGTGATCCGGCGTATAGTCGATCGATCCGGTCCAGGCGCGTCCGATCGGGAGGCCGCGCAGGGAGGGTACGGTCGCTTCCCATTCCGGTCGCAGGCGTTCGAAGTAGTCCCAATCGAACTCGAGCAGGTAGCGCTCGGTCGGGTCGGCTTGCTCCTCCGGGTTACTCATCCCGACCACCACGCCGTGCTCGTCCGGACGGATGTAGAAGCCTCGGGCCAGCACGAAAAGCATGGGAAACTCAGGCGGCAACTCGGCGGGACGCGAGGGGAAGCTGACGATCTGGTGGCGGGCGGCCGAAACCGGGACATCGATGCCCACCAGCTCCCCTATCTGCCGCGCGCCGCGTGGACCAGCGGCATCGACCACGCGTTCGGCCTCGAAGACCCCGCGACTCGTCCGCACGCGATAGCCGCTCGGCAGCGGCTCGATTTCCTGCACCTCGCAGCGCTCGAAGAGCGCGACGCCGGCGCGGAGGACGGCGTAGGTGATGTTCCGCGCGACGATGTGCGGATAGACGTACCCGTCGTTCGGGGTGTAGGTCGCGCCGAGGAACCGGCTCCAATCGACGAAGGGCAGGCGCTGCGCGAGTTCCTCAGGTTCGAGCCACGCGTTCTCGACTCCACAGCGCCGGCGCAACTCGACCAAATCGAGGAAGGCGGCGCGTTCCTCCGGAGTGGAGGCGATGACGTAGTAGCCGACCTCGAAGAAACAGCTGTCGAGCCCGAGTTCGCGGCCGATCTCGAGATAGAGTTCGCGCGACCACTTGCCGAGCTTGACCGCGGTCTCGGAGCCGCCTTGCTGACGGACGATTCCGGCCGAGCGTGTCGTGGCGCCGAATCCGGCCCAGTAGCGCTCGCACACAGCGATGCGTTGTACGCCGCGCTTGGCCAGGTGATAGGCCGTCCAGAGTCCCAGATTTCCGCCACCGATGATCAAGACGTCGTACGACGGCATCGGACGCTACTCCTTTCGTTCTCCCCACCGTGCTCAGTGCGCACCTTCTTCGCCGAGCTGGGCCAGCACCCAGTCGTTGAAGCGGCGGATGTGTGCTTCGATCGGCGCGTAGATGCCGCCATCGGCATAGGCGCGGGAGTGTACGGAGAGCTGGCACCGCTCGCACATCGCCCAGTCTTGGCGGTTGACGAGGTCCCAGAAGTCGACGGCATCGCTGGGGTCGAAGGTGGGCGACTCGACGACCTCGGGAGCGAAGAGCCAGTCGCAGACGACGCGCGTCCGCCCGACGTCGACCGGCTCCAGCCGGTGGATGAGGACATAGTCAGGATGGAGATTGACGAAAATGTTGGGGACGAGCACCATGCCGTAGTAGGTGCGGTCGTCCTCGGGACGCAGGCCGGGGAGGAGCGGGCGCGTGCGCTTCCCGGTGAGCGTGAGCGTCTCGACCCCTTCGGCGAAGGTGGCTCCCACCCCATGTCGGTAGGCGTAGCCGGCGCGGAAGCTCGGTACCAGCTGGCTGAGTTCGGGATGGACGACCGCGCAGTGATAGCACTCCATGAAGTTCTCGACGACGAGCTTCCAGTTGGCCGCAACGTCGTAGGTTACGGTGGCGCCGATACGCAGCTGACCGATGCCGTAGCGTTCGAACGTCTCGGAGTTCCCGAGTCGTTCGACGACGCGGGGGCGGAGCTGCGTATCGACCGGCGGTGGATCGCTGGCGAGGTTGATCCAGATCATCCCCTCCCAGACCGCGAGCGTCACGGGAAGGAGACCGTAGGCGGCTGGCGAGAATCCCTCGACGTCGCGCATGTTCGGTGCGCCGATCAAGCGTCCGTCGAGTCCGTAGCTCCAGGCGTGGTAAGGGCACTGGATCACGCGGCCGGAGAGGTGCCCACAGGCCTCGGTGCAGAGGCGTGCACCGCGGTGGCGGCAGACGTTGAGGAAGGCGCGGAGCTCCCCATCCTGCCCGCGGACGACCAGGATCGGCTCACCAGCCACTTCGGTCGCCAAGAAATCACCAGGCTGGGGAAGTGCAGCTGCCAGGCCGACGCAGGTCCACAGGCGGCCGAAGATCCGCTCCTGCTCGCGTCGGAAGAGGTCGGGGTCGGCATAGTAGCGTCCGGGAAGGGTCGGGACGACGGAGCTGGCGTGTACGCTCATCGCTGACTCCTCTCGCCGAGATCATGACAGGTCCGGCATCGTCTGCGATCGTGGTGGTCGTTCCGGGTAGTTCGTCCCATCCTATACTCGAGCGATCGGTCATTGGCAATACGTCGAGCGTCTGACGTATGCTCGATCCGTTCAGACAACCGTATGATGCGGGCAGAACGATCGCTGAGGTGAGCCGATGCCGATCACGGTACGGGAACTGCTCGAGCGGCCCGATCTCAAGACGCGCCTCGCGGCCGGTGCGAGCGGGCTCGATCGTCCGGTGACATGGGCGCACGTCTGCGAGCTCGAGGACCCGACGGCCTGGCTCAGCGGTGGCGAACTGGTAATGACGGTCGGGATCGGTATTCCGCGCGATCCTACCGGACAGGTCGCCTATGTGGAGCGGCTGGCGCGGGCGGAACTGGCTGGGCTGATGATCTGCGAGGGGATGAAGGCGCCGCCGCTCGCGCCAGAGATGCTGGCCGCTGCGGATCGTCTGGGTTTTCCAGTCCTGCTGACCGCCTACGAAGTCCCCTTCGTCGCTGTGTCCCGGGCTGTCGCGGACGCCAATCTCCAGGAGGAGCATCGCCGGCTCCGCCAGGCGCTGCAGGTGTACGACGTGGCGCGCCTCGTCGTGCACGGTGAGCTCGACGACACCGAGCTGATCGGTCGTCTGGAGCGTATCGTCGGAGCGCGGCTCGCCGTCGTCGATCCGGTGCTCGAGCGCGTGGTCTTCCCCAGGCATCGTCTCGCCGACGCGGTGTTCATCGGTCCGCTGCGACGAGTCATCGAGCGATATCCGCTCGGTCAACTGCCGGCGGTACTGCAACTGAGCGAGGCGAGCCCGGGGACGATCGCCCTGGCTGTCCCGACGCGACGGACGCTGTTCCTGGTGGTGGTGCCGCGGGGTGGCACGGGTGCGCGCGACGTCGTCACGCTCCGACACGTGGCGACGGTCCTGGCGCTGGCGCTCGAGCGTGAGCGGGCCGAGTTGGAGCGCCGGTACCGCTTCGGCAGCGAGCTCTTCGCGCAACTCGCCGATGGACGGCTGCCAGGCGAACTCGCGCAGGAGTTGCTCCGGAGCGAACAGGGCTTTCCTGATCCTCCCTATGCCGTCGCCGCGCTGGCGGCATCGGAGCGGACGCTCGCGGATACCCAGGATGCGCTCGCAGCGCTCGGTGTGCCGCACGTCGCCTTGCGCCGCGATGGACTGCTCTATCTCTTGGTACCGGATCAGGCGGCGGTGTTCGAGACCCTCCAGCAACACAACCCGGGCGCCAGCGTCGGCGTGAGCCAGAGCGTGCGGACGCTGGCGCGTGTGCCCGAGGCGCTGGTCGAGGCACGGTGGGCGTGCGAGCGGGCCACGGCCGGCGGTGCAGTGGTCCGGTACGGAGAGGGGATGCTCGGTAGCACGCATTGGCCGCTCAGTGTCGAGGCGGCCCGGGAGTTCGTCGAACGCGTGCTCGGTCCGCTGCTGGCGCATGACCGGCGGCACGGTGGGCAGCTGGTGCGGACGCTGGCGACCTTCCTCGCCCATGACGGCTCGTGGAGCGGGACCGCGCGGGCGTTGGGGATTCATCGGCAAACGCTCATCTACCGCATGCGCCGGATCGAGCAACTGACGGGCTTTCGCGCCGACCGCGTGAGCGACCTGGCGACACTGTGGCTGGCGGTGGAAGCAGCGCGGGTCTTGGGATACCTGGACGGTGAAACGTCCCGCGACGGTACCGGTGTCGAACGGCCAGTGACGCTGGGTCGAGCGGAGGTCGCGACCCGAGAGGAGGAGCCGCAACGTCGAGCCCGCTCCGCCCGGTGAGCGCGGCCGAGTCGTCGCGCTGGACAGTCCAGCGTGTCCCGGGCTGTTCGCCAGGGGCTCGCGGCGAAGGGGATCGGGCCGAGTCTCGTGCGCGGGCGCGCTGTGCTGCCTGGTCGGGGACACTGGTGTGAGGGGCTGGGATGGTGTGGCAGGGAGTTCCGATCGCTCGGGATCCGGGAACGCTCGGCAGCAACTTGGGCGTCGTATCGGGTATACTTCAGTGAGGCTCTCGCCGAGCCTTTACCTGCCGGCGTGGCGGAACGGCAGACGCGGCGGTCTCAAAAACCGCTGGGGGCAACCCCGTGTGGGTTCGAGTCCCTCCGCCGGCACCGCGTCACGAGGCCAAAACTCGTCGCTCAACCCTCGCCCGCACCGTCGCCTGATACCCGGCTGGGAGCGACTCCGGGAGTACCCGGGCCGAGGGTTCGGCCCTTATCGTGGTCCGCACACAGCGAGCCCGCCGGGGGCACCCGCGACCGAACGACCCGGTCTGCGGAGAGGGAGCGGCGGTGCGTCCTCGGAAGGTCACCGGCGACAGCAGGGGTGGACGAGAGCGTCCCTGCTGGTCCGCGGTTTTCCTCGCCCCTCGGTGCCCAAGCTCGCGGTGTCTTTCGCGTGCAGCACGTGCGCTTCGGCAGTGTGGACGGTCAGCTGCGTAGCTCCTCCCCGGTCGCTCGACAGCGGCACGACGACGTCGCCAGCAGCCTTTTCCTGTCGCTCTCGTCCGAGAGACAACAAGACACGGGGGTAACGCTCGTGCCTGGTTGTGTCCACGGGTGCTCCCTGCGTGTTCTGCGGGCGAGCGACCGGCGCGATCAGCTGCTCACTGGACGCGTACCGGTATCCCGGTGGATCGCCCGGAGAGCGACGAGCAAGAAGGCCAACCCGTAGAGCGCGAGCACCACCGTGGCTCGCCAGGGGTGGAACTGGCTGGTCGCCGCCGCACTGCTCAGGTCGGCCGGAAGGAACGCTCGTGTGGTGAGCGACTGGAGTTCGGCGGCGTTCTGGCCGAGTAAGGTCCAGTCCAGGACAGTGAAGATCCACGCTAGCCCGGTGTCCTCGACCGCAGGTCGGACGAGGGCGAGGATGCCGAAGCCGAGCTGCTCGACGACGACATAGGCCAACATGACTCCCATCGCCAGCGCCGAGGAACGGAAGAGGATCGCGAGGGCGACAGCACCGAGGAGGTAGGGGAGGACGGCGAGGCAGGAACGGAGCGCCGCGAGCAGGAGGTCGTCCCAGTGTTCGCCGAGCCACGCCAGCGGGATCGCGCCATGGTGGAGCTGCGAACCGAGCGCTCCCAAGCAGACCCCGACGACGGCCGTGACGACCAGGTAGACCAGCGTGACTGCGAGGAGCGCCAGCGTCTTGGCCAGCACGAGCTGCGTCCGCGAGGCGCCGCGTGCCAGCAGGGGGACGATGGTGGCCCACGCGAACTCGGTACCGGCGTTGCTCGCCGCGACGACGAGGAGGGCGAAGATGCCAGTACCGGGAAGGAAGTTGAAGGTGTCGGCCAGGGCACCAGGCAGTGTCACCAGCTGAGTGAAGAGTTCGTTCGGCATGGCCTGGGGCTGGGTAGCGGTCGGTAGGGTGACGAGGGACAGCACGATCAAGAGACCACGTAAGGTCACCATGATGGCGACGATGATGGCCAAGGCGATCCAGGTCATCGGGCGGCGGACGATCTTGGAGAGCTCGGCAGCCAGGAGCTGTGCCATCCGCTACTCCTTTGCAGACGACTGCTGCCCGGTCAGCGCGACGAAGGTGGCGAGGAGGTCCCCTTCGAGCGGCCGGAGTTCGCGCAGCGGGAGGTCGTGCTGCACGAGGAAGGTGCTCAGCTCGGGTACCCGTTCGGGAGGGAGCTGGACGACGAGGTGGTCGTCGCGCCGGTCGATCGCCGAGACCCAAGGGGGACGAGCCGGACCGCTCAAGAGGACGAGCGCTCGGTCGTCGGCGACGGTGCGGACGAGGACACGCAGTTCGCCCGGACGGAGCAAGTGCTCGATCGGGCTGTCGGCGAGGAGCTTTCCCTGGTGGAGGATGAGGACTCGCTGGCACAACTCCTGCACGTCGCGCAAGAGGTGACTCGAGAGAACGACCGTCTTCCCGCGAGCGACCAGTTCACGCAGGAGTTCGTGGACGCGACGCTGACCGAACGGATCGAGCCCGTTGGTCGGTTCGTCGAGCAAGAGCAGGTCGGGGTCACCGAGCAGCGCATTGGCCAGCGAGAGCATCTGTCGCATCCCTTGGGAGTAGGTGCGGAAGGGTCGGTCGGCGTGCTCAGTGAGCCCGACCCGCTCGAGCAGCGCGTCGATCGTGCGGGGATCTGCCCCGTAGACGCGTGCCATGATACGGAGGTTCTGCCGGGCGTCGAGGTAGGGATAGAAGCTCGCCACCTCCGGCATGAAGCCGACGCGGCGGAGCGTCCGGCGGTCCTCGGTGAGCGAGCGCCCGAAGAGGACGATCCGGCCCGTCGTGGGCCGGATCAGTCCGGTAATCATCGCGAGCGGCGTCGTCTTGCCGGCTCCGTTGGGGCCGAGGAGGCCGACCAACTCGCCGGGGCCGAGCGTGAACGAGACGTCGTCCACCGCTGTCCGTGTACCGAACCGTTTGGTCAGTCCCTGGACCGCGAGGACGGCGTCATCCGGCACAGTCGTTCCTCTCACACACAGCTCGACGCGCTAGACGTCGAAGAGCGAGGGGACGGCGGCTTCGGCGCTCTCGTCCTCGCCGCTGCTGCCGTCGTAGTGGATACGCCCGCGCAGCTCCGGCGCCGCCTGGCGGATGCGCTGCTCGATCTCGCGCATGAGTTCAGGATTCGCCTTGAGGAACGCCTTCGCGTTCTCGCGTCCCTGCCCGAGACGCTCCTCGCCCAGGTAGTACCAGGCGCCGCTCTTGCGGATGATGCCGAGGTCGGTGGCCACGTCGAGGAGATTGCCAGCGACCGAGATCCCCTCGTTGTACATGATGTCGAACTCGGCCTGCCGGAACGGCGGTGCGACCTTGTTCTTGACCACCTTGACCCGGACGCGGGTGCCGACCGTCTCGTTTCCCTCCTTGATCGCGTCCACCTTGCGGATATCGAGACGCACCGAGGCGTAGAACTTGAGCGCGTTGCCACCGGTCGTCGTCTCGGGGTTCCCGTACATGACGCCGATCTTCATCCGGAGCTGGTTGATGAAGATGACTGCCGTCTTGGAGCGGCTGATGGCGCCGGTGAGCTTACGGAGCGCTTGGCTCATCAGTCGCGCTTGCAGGCCGACGTGCGCGTCACCCATCTCGCCTTCGATTTCGGCGCGGGGGACGAGCGCGGCGACCGAGTCGATGACGACGACGTCGACTGCGCCGGAGCGGACGAGCGTCTCCGTGATCTCCAGCGCTTGTTCACCCGTATCGGGCTGCGAGATCAGGAGGTTGTCCAGGTCGACCCCGAGCCGTTCGGCGTACACCGGGTCGAAGGCGTGCTCGGCGTCGATGTACGCCGCGATGCCGCCCATCTTCTGCGCTTGCGCGATGACGTGGAGGGCCAGCGTCGTCTTCCCGCTCGATTCCGGGCCGAAGATCTCGGTGATCCGTCCGCGCGGAATACCGCCGACGCCGAGTGCCAGGTCCAACGCGATCGCCCCGGTCGGGATTACGTCGACCTGGAGCTTGGAGGCGTCCTCCCCCATGCGCATGATCGCGCCCTTGCCGAAGGTGCGCTCGATCTGTGCGATCGCGAGCTCGAGAGCTTTCTGTCGGTCCATGCCTCGTGCCGCCTTCCTGCTTCCTGGGTAGAACCCATGTTCGAGTCACGCTCAATCGTACCGCTCGCGTCTCCCGCTGTCAATCGGCTCCGATCCGCTCTAGTCGCTCCACCGGGAGGACGAAGACGGTAGCCCCGCCGATTTCGACCTCGAAGTTCTCCGGGAGCCAAAGCAGACCGGGCTCCATGGCCGGGGCATAGGGGATGACGACCTCTTTGCGGCGACGGCAGGTCCGGCGGACGATCGCGAGGACACGCGCGACGTTTCGATCCTCGACACCGATGAGCAGGCTCACGTTTTCGCGGCGCAGGAGCGCGCCGGTGGAGGCGATCCGCGTCACCCGGAACCCTTCGGCGATGAGCTCACCGACCAGCCGGTCCGCATCCTCGCCTTGCACGATCGCGATGACGAGTTTCACTGCTCCGACCGTCCGATCGCTTCGTCGACGTCACCAGTATAGCCCAGGTTCGAGCCGGCTCGCTGCACTGGTCGCTTGCTCACGACTGTGCCCGGGGAGATGCCGGAATGCCGCAGCGCGGTCGTGGAGCGCTGGCTGTGGGCGAGGTGCGCGGCTGGAAGGGCTCGCTGGTCGAGGTCACTCGTGCCGGCCGAGGCTGGGTGCCCGCTCGTCGCGCGGGCGGAGAGGAGCGAGCGCGCGGGCGACGTCGTCCAGGCTGCGGACGGTGGGGCCGAAGATCCGGCTGACGAGCGGCGCGTAGGCGTACGTCTCACCGAGGACGCGCTCGGGCGGCCCGTCGGCGACGACGCGCCCGTCCGCCAGGAGGACGACGCGGTCGGCGAGGAGCGCGGCGAAGTCGACGTCGTGCGTCGTGACGATGACGACGGCTCCCTCGGCTGCGCGACGGCGGAGCTCGAGGGCGAGGCGCTGCTTGTGGCGGAGGCCGAGCCCGCGCGTCGGCTCGTCCAGGACGACGAGCGCCGGTCGACCCAGGAGGGCGACGGCGAGCGCCGCACGTTGGCGCTCGCCGCTACTGAGATCGGCTGGATGCCGGTCGAGGAGGTTCTCGAGTTCCAAGGCCTCCACGACGGCCTGGAACTCAGCATCGCTCGCGCCGCGCAGCCGTTGTGCCGCGCGGAGGTCGTCGGCGAGCCGTGCCTGCAGTAGCACGGCAGCGGGGTACTGGGGTACGTAGGCGATCGCTGGTGCGGAGGCGCGTCGCACCTCGCGGGTACATGCCTGGCCGAACCAGCGGACCGATCCTCGTTGGATCGGCTGGAGTCCCAGCAGGATCCGCAGGAGCGTCGTCTTGCCGGCCCCGTTGCGTCCGACGAGTGCGGTCACCTGGCCGCGCGCGAAGGCGAGCGATAGGTCGGCGAAGAGCCACCGTTCGCCGACGCGACAACCCACGCGCTCCAGTTCGATGGCCGCGTCGGCCGTTGGCTGGACTGCTGGGGTGGTGTACAGCGGTGGGAGGTCGAGGAGCCGACGTCTGGCTTCGGCGACGCTCAGGGCCGGTGGCTGCCAGCCGAGCAGCCGGCTCAGTTCGACCAAGAGCGGTGGGTCGGGAAGGCGCTCGGCGGTGGTCGGCGGTGGGCCGTCCACGTCCACGCGTCCCTCCCTGACGATGGTCAGGCGCGTGGCGTGGGCGAGTAATCGGTCGAGGCGATGCTCGGCGAGGACGACAGTGAGACCGAGGTCGACGACGAGACGCCGGAGCGTCTCGACCAGCGAGTCGGCCGTCCAAGGGTCGAGCTGCGAGGTCGGCTCGTCGAGGACGAGCACGCGTGGGCGCAGGGCGAGGACAGCGGCGAGGGCGACGCGCTGCCGTTCGCCGCCGGAGAGCGTGTCCACCGGTCGATCGCGGAGGTGCGCGATGCCGAGAAGGTCGAGGGCCTCCTCCACCCGGGCAGCACAGATGGACGGCGGGTACCCGAGGTTCTCTAGGGCGAAGGCGATCTCGTCGCGTACCCGGTCGAGGAGCGTCTGCGTCTCCGGTTCCTGCCCGATATAGCCGACGAGATCGGCCAGCCCTGCAGGGCGCACCTGGCGCGTGTCGCGTCCGCCGACGAGGACGCGCCCGCCGAACCAGCCACCGTAGAAGTGGGGGACGAGACCGACCAGGCTGCGCAAGAGCGTCGTCTTGCCTGAGCCGCTCGTGCCGGCGATTGCCACGAACTCTCCGGCTTCGACCGTCCACGCGGGAATGTCGAGAGCAGGCCTGGTGGCAGTCGGGTAGCGGTAGCGGAGCCCGGTGATCTCGATCATGTGGGCTTCCTTCCTGAGAGGAAAGCCGGAGACGCCAACGAGAGGTAGACCAGGCCCGCGATGAGGGTGAAACCGGGCCAGCGGAGCTGCGGGTAGGGAGAGTAGGCGAGGTCGCTCGCGGCATCGCGGAGACTGACGGCGAAGGCGATACTGGCGAAGACGAGCAGGCCGAGCGCGAGGGCGGCTGGTTTTCCCCACCGCAGCGTGCGCAGCCTCGGCCAGGCTCGACGTACCGACAGCAGCCCGGCGCTCGCCAAGCAGGCGTAGGCGACTGCCCACGCGATGCCGAAGCCGCTGACCGCGGCACCGACTGCGAGGAACGACCCGACGAGGAGAAGGAGGGCAGTGAGCGGCCACTGGCGACGGTGCGGCACGGAGGTGCCGAAACCCCGCACCTCCAGCGTCTCCGCCAAGGCCAGGCTGTAGTCCATCCCGCGATAGAGCACAGCCGGCACGACGACCCGCAGGGTGGCGAGCGGGCTCGTCCGACCGCGCAGCTGCAAGGTCTCGAGGATATCGCGCGCGGCCGTCGCGAAGGCCGGCAGCGTGTGCAGGGCGAGTGCGATCGTGAGCGCGACCGTCCGCTGGTGGACGGGCACGAGACGGAGCAGTTCGTGCCGGTCGAGCGTCGCGTGGAGGATACTCATCCCCAAGAGGAGACTGGTCAAGGCGAGGCCGGTCAGTGCGCCGTAGAGGGCAGCGTTCCAGGTGATCGGGCCACCGATGACCGGCCACGGCGGAAGGCGCAGGAGGACGCGGTCACCGATGTGCGCGAGGAGTGCGTTGACGACCGTACTCCAGGGGAGCAGGAACGCTCCAGCGAGCAGCGGGAGGCGCGGTGCTGGACGCCCGAGCGGGCGCACGCGGTCCACCGCCACCCAGACGCTGGCGAGCGCCAGAGCGGTCACTGCGAGGTACCAGGGGTTGCGTGTCGACGAGACGGCTGCAGCGAGCAGCGCTGCCCAGAGCAGCCAGAGGACGCTGTTCACCGGGGCCCCCTCCGTAGGGCGATGACGATGGCGAGCAGGAGAGCGGCGACGCCGACGAGCGCGAGAGCGGTCCACGGCGGCCCGGTTTCCTCTGCCGATGCCGGTGCGGGGGTCGGGGCGGCCGTCACCGACGACGCACCGGGCGCGGCTCGCGCAGGCGTGGCGTGCGGCGGGGAAGCATCCGTTGCGGTCGGCGCGCTCGTGACCGTCGCGTGCGCCGTCGGCGTCGAGGAGGGTGAAGGGGACGCGACCGTCTGGCCCGCGGCGGTCGGCTCTGGACGTTCCGCCACCGTCGGTGTGGGAGCGGGCGGCGGGGTAGCAGGAGCGACAGTGGGGGCCGTCGCGGCGGTCGGGGGCGCAGGCGGCGGGGGTGGTGCACTCGTCGGCGTCGGGGTCGGAGCAGCGGGCAGTGGGGCGGGGGCGCGTTCCACTCCGTGCGCGCGGGCGATATCGTCGATCGTGATAGCCGGTAAGCCGCTCTCTCCCGTCGTCCACGACCAGCCGTCCACGTCGCCGTCGCGGACGACGCGGCTCGAGGCACCCACGGCGTGCAAGACCCACCGTCCGTCGCGCGTGAGCCCGTAGTAGTGCCAGAAGCGGGCCGGCTGCTGCTTGGCCTGGCAGAAGCAGTCTTCGGCCGGACATCCCTCGCCGCCGATCGCGCAGACCGCGAGGCCGAGCCCACCGAACGGGGCGACCGTGATGGGGATGCCCGCACGCTGGAGGAGTTCGATCCCGCTGATCGCGGGCTCCTGGAACTCGACGTAGGCCGTCACGATGCGACCGTCTCCGAACCGGATGACGAGTCCAGCACCGTTCGGCCGGTCGGCGGCCAGCGCCCTGCTGCCCGCGCCCGCCAGCGTGGCGAGCGCGAGCAGCAGGGCGAGAGCCAGTCGGGACAACTGGCGGGAGGACCTCACGAGCCGGCCTCGACTGCCTCAGCACCGAGCCGGGTCAGCAGGACGTCGTACCGTTCCGGCCACTGGCCGGGATGCCACTCGAAGCGGGCACGCTCGAAGTACTGCACCACAGTGCCGTCCTCGACGAACTCTTCGCTCAAGGGATAACCGAAGACGGCCAGCCCGCCGAAGGCCTCCCAGTAGGCGCGGAAACCAGCGCACAGGTTGTGCTGGGTTTCGGGGAAGTAGACGCAGGACTCGGCAGCCCCGGGCTGAGCTGGTGCGAAGTGTGCTTCCGGCTCAGCCGGCCGGAGCTCGGCCCCGAGCCGGCCGAGGAGCACGATCTCGCCACCGTCGGGCAGGCGGTGCAGCTCGAAGCGTGCTCGTTCCGTGTACTGGACGACCAGTCCGAGCGCCGGATCGTAGTATGGCCGGGTCAAGGGGTATCCGAAGTTGGGGAGGCCGCCGAGTCGTTCCCACGTTTCCAAAAACACCCCGCAGAGGCTATGGCCAGTCTCCGGGAAGACGCGGCACCCCTTCTCTTCGTTCTCGAGCGGCTGCCGCGCTGCAGCCAGCGGACGGACGACACCGCGGAGCGGGAACGGCTGGCGAGCCAGCGCTGGGATCGCCTGTACGGTGGCGAAGAGGTTGTCGTCGGCTGCATCGTCGCGCCAGCGGAGCGCGCCGCTGGGATTGCCGAACCGGGCCAACGCGTCGAGCGCGAAGCGCCAGCTGGCCGACTGCGGCTCCTCACCGACGGCTAGGAGTGCCTGCACGGCCAGCGCAGTGGAGTTGGCGTCGCCGACGAGCGGGTCAGCCGGTTGGTAGGCGAAGGCGCCGTCGGGTGCCTGGACGCTGCGGAGGTAGGCGAGGGCACGCGTCACTGCTGGGTCGTGAGCCCGCCCGAGCGCAGCTAGGGCTTGGACGACCAGCGCGGTCGTGTTGGAGTCGCCGGCTCCCGGCTCCGTACTGCCGTCCCAGGCCCAACTCCCATCGCTCCCTTGGCGAGCCAGCACCGCCTCGATGGCTGCCGGCGGGACGCTTTGCCCGACTGCTGCCAGCGCCAGGAGCGCGTAGGCGTTACTGAAGAGCTGGGTATCGTACAGGCCTGTCGCTGGGTCGTAGGCCTGACGCAGGCGGGCGACGAGGTCGAGGCCGCCGAACGCACGCGGATCGCGACCCGCGGCGACGGCCGCGAGTACCAGCTTGGCTGTACCGCCGGTCGTTCGGCTGTAGGTGGAGGCGACCGACTCGAGGTAGGCGACTGCGCTGGGGGCGTTTTCGGCGCGCGGCCGGGCTGGATCGAGGCCGGCCGCGGCGAGTGCCAAGACGGCATCGACAGTCATGCCTGGGTCGCTCTCGCCGCTGAAGCCAGCGAAGCCACCGTCCGGCCGTTGCTGGGCGAGCAGCCACGCGGTCGCGCTGCCCAGCGTCCGGGCGGCATCCAGCTGGTGCGCCGAGACGCCGGAGACCGGCACCAGCGCGAGTAGCAACACGGAGAACAGCACCAGGAGACGACGCATGACGGATCCTCCCCTCCCGTTCGAGGTCGGCGTCGTTCCGAACCGCACTCGTCGAATAGCCCTGGAAAACGAGGACAGCCCGCGCGGGGCGGGCTGCCGGTGATTCACTGTGTCGAGGCACAGCTGAGCACTGGCGTCCTCCCCCCTTAGCTCGAGGCGGGTCGGACACGGCGGCGACGGTAGACCTGGCTTCGTCGCGCCCGCCAGCGCGACGTCACAGTTGCGGCACAGCCCCGGACTTTCACCGGTGTTCCCCCGTGTGGACGAGCGGGGAGCGACCAGTTAGACTCCCGCGCTCGCACTCGCCGCCGTCTCGTACGTCCTGTCAAGGTGCACACGCGGTCGATCGACCGTCCCCATTCTCGGTACCGGCGCCACGGCTGTCAAGGGATGGGTGGTTCGATGCCGAGGGGTTCGTTGATGCGGCGATACCGGTACTCGAGCGTGCCGTCTGGGCTCTCCACGCGCATTCGGCGTGGGAAGTCGTCTTCCCCGATCCAGATCGTCAGCGTTGCGCTAGGCTGGCTGCCCATGGTTCCGCGCCACACGTGCGTCAACTCGCCGTCGAGCAACTCGGTCCCGGCGTACTCGAACTGCGGGAGGGAACCAGGCGAGCCGAGGATCCGCTCGCCGTAGACGTCTTCTGGAGCTGCGCCGCCGGTCAAGCCACTGACTTGAGAAGCTGGCACCTCTTGCCAGGTGCCCGAAGGGCCGAGTCGTATCCAGGCGCGCTCGCCGATCACGATCATCTCAAGGTCTTGGCCACTCGGCATCTTTCCGACGATGCGCGAGCGGTCCGGTGCTTCGTGCCACAGCTCGAAGGTGTACAGGACGTTCCCGTTCACGTCCATGGAGATGAACTCCGCGACGAAACTCTCGACGCCCTGCCAGGCGTTCGCCCACCGCTCGAGCGGCGGTTGCGTCCCCTCGCGCGGTGAGGGGGTCGGCGTGACAGGCTCGGTGGTCGGGGTGGGCACCGGTGTCGGGGTGATGGCGCGCGTCGGTGTCGGTGCGGGCGCCGGTGTAGCGGTCGCCACCGCGGACACGGGGGCAGGAGTCGGCGTCGGCTCGCTCTGGCTGCCGCAGGCGACCAGCAACGGGACAACCAGCGACCAGAGCAGTACGACGAACTGGCGCCTCGTACGCATGGCTCTGCCCTCCTCGCTGCTGAATCGCGAGGAGTGTAGCACAGGTCGGCGCCTGGCACCGCTCTGGCTCGCGTTACCAGTAGCGGAGGGCCTGTCGGAAGATCTCGCGTAAGGCGCGCTCGTCGACCGGTCGCGGCGTGTTGACGAGGATCCGCTCCTGGGCGAGCGTGCCCTCGACGAGTGCCGGGATGTCGCGTTCGCTGAAGCCGAGTTCTTCCAAGCCGCTGGGTAGCCCGAGGTCACGCATCAGCGCGATGAGCGCCTCGGCGAGGGCCTCTGCCGCCGCCCGCAGCGGCATACCGCGCGTGTCCACACCGAGCATGGCAGCGACTTCGGCGTGCCGTTCTGGCCAGGCAGCAGCGGTGAAGCGCAGGGCGGCTGGTGCGCCGACGATCACCGCCAGCCCGTGCGGGATGAGCGGTTCGTCCACCTCGTAATCCGCCGGGAAGTAATCCCGAACCAGACCGGCGATCGGGTAGGACATAGCGTGCGGCACGTGCACGCCAGCGTTCCCGAACCCGATACCGGCCGTCAAGCTGGCAAGCGCCATAAAGGTGCGTGCTTCCAGGTCGAGCGGATTGAAGAACGCGCGGCGCAGGTAGGCCGCGCCCCAGCGGATCGCCTGGGCGCTCCACAGGTCGGCGATCGGGTTGGAGCCGATGTAGGCCGGGCGTGTCGCCGGATCGCTCGGGCGCGGGCGGACGTGATAGGGCTTGGCCGTGTACGACTCGATCGCGTGACAGAGGACGTCCAGTCCGGCGAACGCGGTGACCATCGGCGGGCAGGTCACCGTATTGAGGGGATCGACGATCGCCAGCGTGGGGCGGATAAAGCGATGGGAGATCCCGACCTTGAGTCGGCGCTCGGAGAGCTCCAGAGCGATGACCGCCGTCGTCTCGCTGCCGGTGCCAGCCGTGGTGGGGAGCGCGATGTGGGGCGCGAGCGGACCGGGGACAGGTCGTCCTTCTCCGACCGGCTTGTTGATGTAGGCGAAGAGGTCGTCCGGGTAGGTCGTGAAGAGGTTCATCGCCTTGGCGGTATCGATCGTGCTTCCGCCGCCGAGCGAGACGTAGGCGTCGGGGCGGATCGATCGAGCGAAGGCGATCGCCTCGCGGAGTGAGCGGTCAGTCGGCTCGATGTGGACGCGGTCATAGGTCACGACGTCGGCGCCTGTCTCGCCGATCAGGTGTTCGACGCGGTCGACGAGGCCGTGGGGGCGGAGTGCCGGGTCGGTGACGAGCACCACGCGCCGCGGGCCGAAGCGCTGGAGTTCGAAGGGAAGCTCGTCCGTCGCTCCCGGGCCGAAGCGGAAGGGTACCAAGTCCATCGCGATCACGGTCTGGGTCAGTGCGGCGGTCATAGGTCTCGTCCTTTCGTGCCAGCCGGTGTGCCAGACGATGCTAGGTCGAGACCGGGCACGCGTCAAGCTGGAACGGTGGTTCACCGGCGCGCCGATTCCCTACACTATGCGGGAAGGAGGGTGCGATGGCCGAAGCAGTGCCAGCACCGCGCACGGTGCGGACGATCGAACTGCATCTCGAGGACATGGCCTATCAGGGAGCGGCCATCGGGCGCGAGGACGGACGCGTCGTCTTCGCGGAGTACGGGATCCCCGGCGAGGACGTGGTGGTCGCGATCGAGCGCGACCGCAAGGATCACTCGCTGGGTCGCGTCGTCGAGGTGCGGACACCCTCGCCGGAGCGGATCGAGCCGCCGTGCCCCTACTTCGGGGTGTGCGGCGGCTGCCAGTGGCAGCATATCCGCTACGAGCATCAGCTCGCGCTCAAGCAGCATGTCGTGCGGCAGCAACTGCGCCGCATCGGGAAGTTCGAGGACCCGCCCGTCTCCCCGACCGTTCCCTCGCCGAACCAGTACGGTTACCGCAACCATGCCCGGTTCTCGGTGGACGGGCAGGGGAACCTCGGCTACATCTCGCGGCCCGGGCACGGATCGCGCTTCCTGCGGGTGGACCGCTGCCTCATCATGCATCCGGCGATCAACGAGGTGTTGGCGCGGCTCCAGGGAAAGGCGCACGTCAAGCACCAGCTCATGGTGCGCTACGGGGTGAACACCGGTGAGCTCCTGGTGCATCCCGACGTGAGCGCGATCGACCCCACAATCCCGTCCGGCCAACGCTTCTATCACGAAGCGTTGCTGGGGCATCGCTTCCGGATCAGCGCTTCGTCGTTCTTCCAGACCAACACCGGTGTCGCCGAGCGACTCGTCCAGCTGGTGCTGGAACGGATCGCGCCGACCGGGCGTGAGGTCGTGGTCGACGCGTATGCGGGGGTGGGGACGTTCGCGGCCTTTCTCGCCCCGCGGGTCGCGCGGGTGATCGGCATCGAGGAAGCGCCCTCGGCGGTCGACGACGCGCGGGTGAACCTGGACCAGTTCGACAACGTCGAGTACGTCCTGGCCAAGGTGGAGCAAGTGCTGGGCAAGCTAGCGGTCCGGCCGGACGTGGTCATCCTCGACCCGCCGCGGGTCGGCTGTGCGCCGGCGGCGATCACCGGCGTGCTGATGTTGCGACCGCCGCGGATCGTCTACGTCTCCTGTGATCCAGCGACCCTGGCGCGTGACTTGCGCAAGCTCGTCGACGGCGGCTACCGCTTGCTCGACGTGACGCCGCTCGACATGTTTCCCCAGACGTACCACATCGAGTCGGTGGCGACATTGGAGTTGGCGGTGAGGTGAGTTGTGGCGCTGGTCCTGGCATCGGCGTCGCCGCGCCGACGCGAGTTGCTCGCCTGGCTGGGCGTCCCGTTCGAGGTCGACCCGGCTGAGATCGACGAGCCCTTGCCCGAGCGGCATCCGCGTCCGGAACGGGTCGCCCGCCATCTTGCACGGCAAAAGGCGTTGGTCGTCGCCGCGCGTCGTCCGGCCGACTGGGTGGTCGCGGCCGACACGCTGGTCGTGCTGCGGGGGCAGCTGCTCGGCAAACCGGCGACCGCAGACGAGGCGCGGGCGATGTTGCGCGCGCTGCGCGGGCGATGGCACCGAGTGATCACTGCCGTAGTGGTCGCGCATCGGCACCCGCTGGCGGTCGACCACGCCGTGACGTGGGTGCGGATCCGGGCCTATACCGATGAGGAGATCGAGGCCAGCATCGCCCGTGGGGCGCCGTTCGACAAGGCGGGTGGCTATGCGATCCAGGACCCCGACCTGCGGCCGGTGGAGGCGTGGCGCGGCTGTTACTGTAACGTCGTCGGCCTCTCGATCTGGCTGACGTGGCGGTTACTGCGGCGCAGCGGGTACGAACTGGCGCCGCCGGTGGAGATGCCGGCGGTGTGTCGGAGTTGTCCGCTGGCGGCGGAGCGGGTCGAGGGTACAGCAGCCGGTGCGGCGGCGGTCGGCAGGTGAGCGGTCGAGGACTGGGCCGTTGGGGTCGTCAGTGCGAGAGTGGCTCGGGAGCGGGGAACCCTGGTATACTTGTGGGGTAAGCCTCACGCTCGGACGTGCTGGAAGGCAGTTCGGGCGTGTCGTGCGGAGAGGTGGCCGAGTGGTCGAAGGCAGCCGTCTTGAAAACGGCAGGGCGATGAGCCCC
>FWWM01000682.1_pt1 | contig 112264 bp, 114 predicted proteins | sample 2228351 | NCBI WGS metagenome assembly FWWM01 (sample SAMEA103939774, study PRJEB20133) | metagenome
ATGTTTGTCATGCTCCTCATAAATAGACTCCGCATAGGTATAATAAGTGACGTGCCACCCGCATCGGAGCGGTTATCCGAGGTTTTCAGGGTTTTCGAGGCAGTCCTGGGTAATGGCATGTCTATAGGCTCTGGATCTTGAATAAGCCTCAGCCTGAAAGGTGTGAAAAACCCTAAACGATCCTAACAAGCGTTACTGCCCCACCCTTAAGGATGAGGCTTACGGTGCTCAGCCCGGGATCCTCTTCCAAAGCCTCAAATATCGGTTCGGAACCCCAGCCCCTCTCTTGGAACAAATGTTGCGGGGGCTAGCCCCCTGGCTCTAGGCTGGCAATACGCTATTATCTCTAAGAGATCCTTACCATAGGGCTTTTAGGCATATTCCTAGCCATTCCCGCTTCATAGAGCACGTTTTCACCTGTGAAAAATATAGAAAGAAGCCCAGCCGGTGTCCTGGCTAATAATTGCTGAGCATTGCACCTGTATTTAAGGCTATACACGATAGTATATTTTGGGCCTTGTGATTGGCTGTGAGAAAAACCCACTATCTAGATATACTGGGGCTGGCAATAAACGGTCTCCTAAAAACGGTTAAGATAGAGAGCTGTACCGATAGAGAAGCAAAGATACAGAAGTCTAAGATAGTGGGCACCACAAACCAGGGGGAAGAGCTAGAGACTGAGTGCATTGATTATCAAAGGATAGTGAGAACATGGATAATAATAAAACACTATGAGAAGTGGGGCAAGTACATGGTTATCGAGGGGGCCGAGATCAAGGGGGCGGATTTCGATATAGAGCCAGGTTCTGAAGAGCATAAAGGATCATAAGATAGTGGGCCATTATAGCTGAGAGAGCTCTACGCCAGCGATATAGCCATACGTGTCCAGCCAGTTCTTCCCCAACGTGTAGAGTTCCAGAAGCCCGCTGGGATCTATTTCCAAGACCTTCCCCATATCTATGTGGAGAATATATATATGATCCAGCCTTGCCTTCATTATATCCTCAATCCCTATAGGGGGGTTTTTATAATATGCACTAATAATCTCGCCTAGACGCTCTATCTCTTTAGGGCTTCTTCTAGAGGGATCTTTAAGCAGAGTCAACGGTATTGGGGGTAAGTAATAGATGGGAAATGCGAATATAAATCTATCACTATGAATACTATACCTAGCTGCCTTGCTAACTATTCTCGCCCTCAGATACTCAACAGGATCTATAGAATGATCTGCAGGTGTGAAGCCGGTCTCGATCTCAACTATGGTTCTTTTACCATCCCTAATCCCCGTTACATCCGCTACTACTCCCCCAATATTGGATTCTACATCTACATCTTCATACTCATTCTCCATCAAATAAGCTGCTACTAGGAGTTCCATTACGCTGTGGTTTATAGATATAGATCTCTTTTTATTGAGCTCATATAGCTTTAAGGCGAGGCCTAATAATCGATCCCTGTGTCTGTCTTGAAGATTGCTGAACTTACTGGCATATGAGAGCAGTGTTGGGAGAAGCCCTTCTTCTATTAGAAAACCCCACTAGGATCTATTCATAGGCGGTATATATAAAACATGTTGGGCAAAACCCGGGTTCCGATGGGGCTCTGGGAAACGATCTGGAGAGATGAATAGAATCCAGAAACACGGTATTACCTTTTAGACCTCTCCTCATTGTAGATCATTATGGCTTTAGCTATATCGCCACCAGCCCTTCTAAGCAGATCCCTAGCCTCTTCATAGCTAGCGCCTGTCTGCTCCATCACAAACTTGATATCATCATCTGATATCGAGAGGGCTTCGCTCTCTGCCTTTTCACCCCCTCTTATCTCTTTAACACTGCTCCCAATGATCTGAAAGATCCTCTGATCCTTTAGAACCATCATAAAGACCTGGGGATTTTCTATCATGATCTCCCGATCACTCGTCTCTATCAATACCAGCTTAACCCCCCTGAGCTCTTCAACCTTAAAACCCATTCTCCTTAACTGCCTCTCAAGATCCCTTGGCAGTGGAAACACGAGCGCTCCCAGAACTTTATGCTAAGAGAAATATATTAACCCCTAACGCCTCAAGTTTGTGAAGAATAATGAGTAAGAGAATACATATCCTCGGTGCTGGGAGAGAGGTTGGAAGAGCCGCTATAGCTGTTGAAAGCGATAATCAATATGTGCTCCTCGACTATGGCGTAACCTTTGATGACCACGATATACCAGTGCTACCGTTAACAGTGCCTCCATCAAGGGTTAGGGCCCATATAGTGACCCATTCACACCTAGACCATGTGGGGGCATCACCTCTTCTATATGTTTCGAGAGAACCTAGATCTTATATGACAACGATCACTAGAGATATCTCTAGGCTCATGCTATACGACTTTCTAAAGATCTCGTCCTACTATCTGCCATTCGAAGCAGCAGAGGTGGATCGCTTCTTAAGCAGCACAGAATCAATAGACTATGGAGATGAGCTGAGCATAGATGGCTTCACAGCACGCTTTAACGACGCTGGCCACATACCGGGCTCCACAATGGTTCTTCTAGATACGGGAAGCAAGAGGATCCTATATACGGGCGATGTGAACACTATAGAGACGAGGCTTGTGGGGCCAGCTGATACTAGCAATATGGATGCCGAGATGCTAATAATAGAATCGACCTATGGAGATATGGATCATATGGATAGAAGAGTTATCGAGGAAAGGTTCATAGAGGCTGTGAAAGAGGTTATAGAGGATGGAGGAACAGTTCTAGTCCCAGCTTTCAGCTTGAGCAGATCTCAAGAGATACTAGCTCTCCTCGCGGAGAAGCTTAGAAATGTTACTGTGAGCTATGACGGGATGATCAAACCTATAACGGAGATCATGCTTAGGTATAAGAGGTATATAAGAAGGCCTGAGATGCTTAAAGAGGTTGAGAAGAGATTCATCCAGATAGATAGCTGGAGTCTTAGGAGAAAGATATGGAGAGAGCCGGGCGTGATAGTAGCTAGCGCGGGCATGCTTAAAGGAGGGCCAGCTCTATACTATCTCAAAAGGATCGCCAATAACAGGAAATCAGCCGTATTCCTTGTCAGCTATCAGGGGCGAAACACGCCCGGAAGGATGCTGCTGGAAAAGGGGATCTTTATGGAGAACGGCCCGAGAGTTGTTGCTAGGGTTGAGTGGTTCGACTTCTCTGCACATGCGGGGAAAACAGGGCTTCTCTCTATAGTTAAGAGTCTTAAGAGCCTGGAGAAGGTGATAATAATACACACCGACCCCGAGGTCGGCGAGTCCTTCGCAAACCTGGTTAGAAGCGAAATAGGTGTCGACGCGATCCTTCCCAGAACAGGTGATGTTATAGAGATCCCGTGAATCTATAGATCCATCTAGACAACCCTCGCTATCATAAAAACCTCGTTGAACAACTAACACAATACCACCTGGATCATAGATGCCTGCTCCCCCTAGGATCCTTTACCAACTTCTATAAGCGTATCAGCTATGATCCTTGCCACCTCAACAAACCTATCTCTTAATACCTCGAGGGATGAGAGAACAGAGACTCCTTTAACCAGATTATCGCTAGCTACTAGAACACATGCGGATCTAACCCCCCTGAGCCTAGACACTATAAACAGTGTTGCGCACTCCATCTCAACAGAAATGATCTTCTTGGAAGACCATCTAGCAACAAAATCACTGCTTTCAGCATAGAAGGCATCAGAGCTATAAACAGCACCCATCCATGCTCTTCTAAGCTTGCCAGAGATGTTCTTGAAGATCATATAGGTTAGCTCAATATCGGGAGACGCTGGATAAGCAGTATCATGCCCTATATACATACCAGCAGAGCCTCCAAAGGGATACGCGGCACTATCTGCAACTACCACATCACCTATATCTATATCACCGATCATAGCGCCCGTGCTACCAAGCCTAACAATATATCTAGCCCCCAACATGATCAGCTCCTCAAACACTATAGCAGCCGAAGGCCCCCCTACGCCGTGGGTGGCTATAGTGATCGGGATGCCCTTATAATTGCCCGTATAGACTAAATAACCTCTATACTCGTTAACAAGTTTCGGGTTATCCAGAATCGTTGTAGAGAGAGCCCTCGCCCTCCCAGGATCCCCAACAGCTATGACCCTCGGAGATATATCGCTCCTGCTTGCAAGAATATGGGCCGGCCTCTTCTCCCCCAACTTCAGAGCACCACGTGGAGAGTAGCTAGAAGGGATGATAAATATCTATAAGAGAAGAAGAGCGTATCGAAACCCATATAAAGCAATTATAGTCGCTTGTGCTATTAGTTTAGCTACTTCGAATATTTGAATTGCCGCTGTTGTTTTTAATGGGGCTGGCAAACAGTCTCTGAGCATGGTGATAGAGGTAGACTTGATCTACAACTAAAAGCCTCGCCCTTAAGAGCGGGGAGAAGGTTATATAGCACATGAAGCAAAGATCTTATAAGCTATGTGTAGCTTAGCCTCTACATTGGTGATCTCTATAAGGATAATAACAGTCAAGATCCCTGAAACATATCTGGAAGGGTTAGAGGAGCTTGTCAACACAGGAAGATATACCTCTAGAAGCGAGGCGATAAGAGCGGCTATAAGGGAACTGTTGAAGAGAGAACTTTGGGATATTCAGAGTAGCTCATCTAGCAACAGCGGTTATCGCGAAGAGGACGAGGAGATCGAGAGGAGATTTGATAAGAGCGGAAGGGTGGTAAAAGTAACTCTATAGGCCTCGCTATAATTCTACGTTGAGAAGTTTTTTCTTTTTGAGCCACGAGTACACCTTCTTAATTGCCGAAACATCTCTTCTAAGATCCCTTCTAGGTGTTCCCCTCTTCTCGATCTCGAGGAAGGATATGCTCTCCTCGAACCCCATGATCTCATCTTTAATATCGCCCTCAGGATCCACTATCATTGTCGGAATCTCAAAGTAGTCATGACCGTTGGAGGAGACTATGCCTCCAAGACCGATCACGTGGATCGAGTTCTCAACTGCTCTGGCTATGAGAAGGCTTCTATATTTTCTAAAATCCTCGCTAAGCTTGGAGAACGATACTATAATTTCAGAACTAGCTATCGAGAGAGCATGTGCTATCTCAGGTACCAAGAGATCCTCCTCACACATGAGCCCCAGGAGAACACCTACATCCGCCACCACAAGCTCGTTACCAGAAGATATGATGCCGAAATCCCTGCTTCCAAGCACTATTTTTCTATACTTAGCTATAACGCCCCTGGTGGGGGATATAAGAACCGAGGTGCTGTAGAGCCTAGGGCCGGCTCTCTCTATAATAGGGCCGGCAAGGATCATGATGCCTATTTTTTCCGAGTAGAGTCTCAGCATATCAACTGTGCTGCCAGGTATTCTTTCGGCATATGATTTCTTGAAATATCTCCTAGGATCCCCCTCTATTGGACTGTCTATAACGGGGCCTAGGTGGAACATTGTTGGCAGCAGAACCAGCCTGGATCCTTTTTCCTTTGCAACCAAAATTATCTCGTGGATCCTCTCTAGGTTTCTCCTCCTCATCTTATACCTGATCCTCATGTGAGGGACAGCTATAACTATCTTATCCTTTCTATGCTCTCTCGACATCTCCCCCACCCCATATTAATTTGTGGCTCTCCAGCTCCTTTTTAAGATCTCTTATGATCCTCTTATAATCGGCCTCACCCCTTTCAACAAGATCCATTTTCTCCTCAAGCTTCCTAGTCCTCTCCACGCTAACCAGATCCCCGTACTTCTTCGATAGATACTTGTACACCATCCTCCCATATTTATTGGGGACAAGGCGTTGCCCCGCTCTTTTAAAAACTCTCCTCACAGTATATCTCTTAAGGATCACATCAACTATCTTTGCATATGTGCTGGGCCTGCCTATTCCCTTCTGCTTCATCAACCTAACAAGATCCCCAGGTGTATAGAGCCTATCTCCTCTAAAAAGCTCGCTCTGAACAACGATCTCCCAGGATCTTCCGATCAACTCTCTAGGAAATACCCTGTATGGATAGCTATAAAACTCTAGAAAGCCCAGCTTGACATAACCGCATAGCTCTTTAAAGACCCTCTCCCATATCACGCCATCTTTATCCTCTACCTTGAAACGAATACTGCACTTAACCACCCTAGCTGGGATCGATTGGCTTGCTATAAACCTCCTAAAAATGAGATCATATACCCTCAAATGATCCTTGGATAATCTTATATCAAGCATGCCCTCAGCCAGCATCCTCCCAAGCATGCCCATATCAAGAGGCCTTGTAGGCCTTATAGCCTCATGAGCACCCCCCTCTCCCCACCTTCTAGCACATATGAAGCCTTGCTTCCCTATCTCTGTTAGATAGCTCTTAGCGATCTCAATACCGAGATCAGAGATCCTCGTCGAATCTGTTCTATGGTATGTTATCAGCCCAGCCTCGAAAAGATCTTGAGCTATGGCCATAGCTCTAGGCGTATCGATTCTCAGATATTGAGACACATCGACAAGCAGTGTATCTGTAGTATAGGGCGGCAGGGGGTTGAGATCCTTTTCCCACTCCCTCTCGATCTCTGCAGAAACCACTACTTTTTCACCTATGCTTAGCTTTCTAGAAAGCTTCGACACAGGTATCTTGATCTGGTATGCAGCCTCACCCCTATCCCCCAGCCTTATCACTAGGAACTTCCTCCTCTTATGCTCTCTAGCAGACCTCACAACCCATCCGAGCACCGGTGTTTGGACCCTACCAGCGCTAAGTCTATAGCGAGGACATAGATCTTTATTCTCTCTACATATATGCTCGGTTACTTTTTGTGATAATATAAAGCCTATCCATCTATCCTCTATCCTTCTAACAAACTGGGCCTTAACCCTGTTAACATCGATCCCACCTGGATTTCTGAGAGCATTTATAAACGCTCTTCTAGTCACCTCGTGAAACTCTATTCTCCTTATATTTTTATTATATGGGGATAGGGCTACCCATATGTCGAAAGCTATCTTCTCTCCCTCGGCATCGGGGTCTGTCGCTATGTATATCTCACCAGCCTCAAGAGCGATCTTCCTGAGAGCCTTAACTATATGCCTACTATCCCTAATATTTTGAGAACCACATATGGGGCACTTGAGAGAACCATCTATACCGTCCAGCGTGAACTGGTAACCACAGTCAAGACACCTCTTTATAGTGGTGTATATAGGTATATATGTCCCTTTATGAACTATAACACCGTGGAGAGATTCTCCATATATGTTGTTGTCAACATCATCCACAGCAAGATCATATATATGCCCACCACTAGCGGTTATCAAGAGCGTTAGGTTCCCTAGAGAGACCTCATATACCCTAACACCATCGACCTCCTTCACGCTGGGCTTTCCAAAGAAGCCAGCTATTGTTCTAGCCTTGTTAGGCGACTCAACAACAACAAGCACTATCCTCGTAAGCTCTTTAATAGGTGTTCCCATTACCTCGTGAAGCCTGCCCTCCCTAGCCCTCACTATATTCTCCCTATCCCTCTCGATCTCTTTAACAACCTCTACAAGATCGATCTCTTCGAGCCTCTTTAACACAAACTCATCGGAAACAAGCTTAAGCCTCTTTTCAAGACCCCTAAGAAGCCTTGGATCTTTTTCAAATATTATCGAGAGACCCCTAGAGATTCCTCCGACATAGAGCCTCGAAGTTCTCCCACTAGCCTGTATATATGTGGCCCAGTCAGGTATATACACATAGATCTTGTTGCCCTGTCTCTTAACCTTTGTGTAGGGGTTTCTCTTAAGCTTATGTATAAAGTCCTTATCTGATAAAAGCGTACCAACGATCTCGATCGCGTTTCTTACGATCTTCTCGGCGTTGCTCTCGGCACTGCCTTTCAGAGCCTTTTCAAATATCTCCTTGAGATATGATGGCGAACTTCTTCTGATGAGACTCAAAACCTTGTTAAATATAGTGAGGATCTCGTCCCTCTTGCTGGGATCCACAATATGGAGGGAGAGCTCAAGTATTCTCGACACATCCAACAGATCCATCTCCTCTAGATTAAGAGGTATTCTATGTCTAGGTGTTTCTAAGAATATCGCGTATTTAATCACATCCGGAAGATCGATCCCTCTAACGGCAACGCCATAGTATGTGGAGACACCAACTATAACATCTATCTCTTTTTTAGCAAATTTATCAATGATCCTTACGTTCTTGCTCGTAAGAGGCTTAACCCTCAGCCCTGTTTTCTCCTCCAAGATCTGTGATATCTTCTCAGCATAATCGATACCAAGGTCTCTGGGGACATAGACTACACCCCCCGACCCGATTGTCTTTATTATAGAGCAAGCCTTCTCGATCATCTTCTCATGGCTCTTCACAATACTATATGCATCAACCACGTTTCTTATAACATCATGCCTACTCCCTATCTCGAAGCCGAAGATCTCCCTAAGTATCTTGATCCTTCTACCCCTGGCCCTACCAGTGGCTGTGCTAATAACGAGAATAATATCTCCTTTTCTTAACCCCTCAATATCTCTCTTTAGCTCCCTTATCTTTGTAAGATCCTCAGCGTTTTCTCTAAAAGCCAACCTCGCCTTAAGGCTTACGATCTCCTGTGCCTTTCTAATAATATCCTCGCCTATACCCATTACCTCGAGAACCTGGCCGAGGATCTTGCCTCCTCTAAGTATAGCGTCAACATCATCTACAAAGAAAAAGCTTAGCTTCCCAACAAGCGTTCTGGTGTTATCCATGTTTCTAAAGAATGCCGACGTTGTTACAAATATATCGAAATCCCCCCTTGATAGCCTCTCAAGCACCTGCTTACGCTCATTATTACGGATCTTGCTGTGGTACACCAGGACTCTTATATTGTCTAGCGATAGCTTCTTAACATACTCGCTAGCCCTTCTAAAAACCTGGTTGGCTAGGGGTATCGTGGGGACAATCAGGATTGATCTGCGCTTACGCTTATGAGCTAGATAGATAGCCATAACTATGCCAAATGTTGTCTTCCCAACGCCTGTTGGTGCTACTAGCGAGAAGCTAGATCCTCTGAGAACCCTCTTAGCCCACATTATCTGAACACTCCAGGGATCTCTACCCACACAGGATCTAAACATATCTGAGAACTCCCTGACAGATCTCTCTATATCGACAAGCTCCTTATACCCTAGATCGTTGTCCTCCAGCTTACCATTCCTACGCAAAGCCTTGAAGATCTTTTTGTGAAGTTCCTCTATGCCTTTTCTCCCTATTTTTCTCCCTATAGATCCCAGATCCTCTATGCACCGCTCACAAGGAACGCCGAGGACCAGCCTAGTGCTTGTTTCCGACAAGCCACAGTTAGGACAGGCCCACCTATATATAGCTACCGGGACTCGGTGTCCCAAATGCTTCTCAGCAATCTCCTCGGTCATTAGCTTCACAGTTCTGACCAAGTATATAGAGATGAATGTTCCCAAATATATAGCTTTCCATTATCTCAATACAATAGAAGATCTGCCATACTGTTTGGCTATATCCACCATACATATCGATAGATCCTAATTTAGCATAAATGCTAGAAACCCTCTCGCTAACAATTAACAACAATTATTTAAAGAATCTCTGGTAAAATCTATGGATGCTCCCGTTGTCTTCGATAGAGGATGCGGGTCTTCGGCTAGCTAGCATAACGTGCAGAGGGGCTGTTACCGTTGGCAAGAGCCTAGCAATCGATGGCCACGAAAATGGTAGGCAGAGGGTTGTGACCCACGCCCACTCCGATCACATGGTCGACATAGCTGAATCTATAAGGAACAGCCCGAGGATAATCGCACATCCAGCGACCTTTGAGATTATGGAGGTGCTCGGCGTAGCAGTACCTAGGGATAAGATCTACGGGATAGGATATGGTGAGAAAATAGATCTAGAGGATGGTGTTGCTAGGGCTATTAGGAGCAAACATATACTAGGATCCCTCCAGATCCTCTATACACATGCTAGCGGGATCTCTGTGGTGTATACAGGCGATTTTAAAGATCCTGGAAGCGGGACTGAGATACCCGAGAGCGATATAGTTATAACGGAGGCCACCTACGGCTCGCCCGAGCATGTGAGACCCTATAAAGATATGGTGGAAGAGCTTCTAGCAGATCTTGTGGCCGAGCTTCTATCCAGAGGCCCCCTAGCGATCAAAGCCTATTATGGAAAGCAACAGGAGGTGATGGATATACTTAGAAACCATGGCATAGAGGCCCCCTATATAGCTGGCAGCAAGGTCTATAAGATCTCAAAGATAGCCGAGAAGTATGGCCTAAAGATCGGAGATATATTCCTAGACGGCACAAGAGAAGCTGATGAGATAATTAGGCAGGGGTGGTATATATACTTCACACACACTGTCTCGAGAAACATATATAGCAATAACTATGGATATAGATACACAATACTGCATCTAACTGGCTGGGAGAAGAGTCTCTACAGAGCCGTTGATCAGAATATATATGTTTTCTCATTCAGCGGGCACTCGGATTTCGAAGATCTATTAACATATGTGGAAAACGCAAAACCAAAGCTAGTAATAGTAGACGCCTACAGAGGAGAGAAAAACGCTGTAAAATTCTCAGCATATTTAGAGAAGAAGCTGGGAGTAAGATCAAAACCCCTACCACTAGCTGATCTTTGTCGTTAGAGCTTCAAGAGATAATATCGAAAAATATATTCTTACAATAGCGCTCTATCCGTAGCAGTATAGATCTAGATCTCGGCTATCCATAGCTATAGCCACAAGATCTTTAGCTCTGCCTAATAACGGCTTCAGGGAGCGGTATCAGCTCCTCCTCACCACTGGCATATCTTCTCTTAATTATAATAGGCACCACTCCTCTCTTTACCTCCTCACGCGCTATCTCAACAGGATCCTTGAGGCCTAGCTCCTCAATATCTATAAGAGGAGGCGCCCCTAAAGCTAGCTGCAGCGCTCTCGCAGCAACCGCTCTTGCGTATTCGTATCTTGTAAGCCTCTTACCTCTAGCCCTATATACCGGGGCCATGGTGACGGACTCTCTGAAGAGACCTGAGAAGTTTCTTCACCAACGTTTCTTAAACCATCACGCTCTTTTATGCTTTTACTATCCAATAGCTAGTTAAACGCTGAAAGGCTATAGAAGATCTCTAACGATAGATCCTGGTGGATGTGCTGGCCAACTGCTATTAGCATTAAAAATCCTAGCAAGAGAAAGATCTGTGGAAAAGCTTCTCAATAGGGGAAAGGAAAACAGATAGCCCAAAGATCTATTGGAAAAACTATGGAAAATAGCTGTTACATATGCTAGTCAAACTCCGGTGTTTTAGGCACCTCCCCTTCCTTCTCCTTCTCCTTCCCCTTCTCCTTCTTTGGAGCAGCGCCTATCACATCATCTATCTTTAGCAGTGATGTTGCAGCCTCCACAGCTGCTTTTAGAACTTGCTTCTTCACAAGAACAGGATCTATAACGTTTATCTTAGTCATGTCATCAAGGATCTTAGCGTTGAGAACATCAACACCAGAGTTGATCTTGCCCTCTGCATGGTACTTCCTCAGGTTCATTATCGTGTCAAGCACGTCCATCCCAGCTGTGCTGGCCAGTATTGATGTGATCTCCTCTACAGCGTCTGCAAACGCCTGGAAGGCCAGCTGCTCCTTGCCGCTCACGCTCTCGGCAACCTTTCTAAGCCTTAGCGCAAGCTCGATCTCGACAGCCCCTCCTCCAGAAACGATCTTGGGTTCTCTAACAATATTTCTAACAGCGTGCAAACCATCGTTCAAGCTCCTCTCCGTCTCATCTAGGATCATGTCGTTAGCTCCTCTAAGCAGTATGGTCACGGCCTTGGGGTTCTTGGCCCCCTCAACGAACACCATCTTGTCGTTGCCAACCTTTCTCTCCTCAACAAGCTCAGCATATCCCAGATCCTTTTCCGTCAGATCCCTTATGCTGGTCACTATTCTTCCCCCTGTTGCTCTCTCAAGCTTCTCCATATCGCTCCTCTTAACCCTCCTAACAGCGAGAATACCCTTCTTAGCTAGGAAGTGCTGTGCAACATCATCAATACCCTTCTGACATATAACAACACTGGCACCAACAGCAGCTATCTTGTCAACCATCTCTTTAAGCATCTTGGCCTCCTCATCTAGGAAGGCCTTTATCTGCTCAGGCGATGTTATGCTTATCTTTGCAGTTATCTCTGGCTTCTCAATCTCGAGAGGAGCGTCTAGAAGGGCTATCTTTGCATTGGTAACTCTTCTAGGCATGCCTGGGTGTACAACCTCTTTGTCCAGCACCACGCCCTTTATCAATCTAGAGTCTAGTAGCGAGCCTCCCTTCTTCTTCTCAATCTTAACGTTGTCTAGAACAACCTCGTACCTATCTCCCCTCTTCTCAGTAGCTATTAGAGCTGCTTCAACAGCCATGTCTATTAGCTTGTCAATAACATCGGGCGTAGCTATATACTTACTAGCCAGAATAGAGTTGAGAACCTTCTTCAACTCCTCCTTAGATCTTGAGAAGCCCTCCGGCATCTCTATATCGGCTACAGGAACCTTTAGAGCTATATCGTCAAGAACCTTTAGAGCGTGCTCTAGAGCCTTCTTATACCCCTCGATTATTATAGTGGGGTGTATATTTTGATCCAGGAGCCTTTCGGCCTTCTCCAAAAGAGAGCTGGCGAGAACAACCACAGAGGTCGTGCCATCGCCAACCTCGGCGTCCACAGCCTTCGCTGTCTCTACTAGGAGCTTTGCCGCTGGATGCTGGATCTCCATCTCTTTAACTATCGCTGCACCATCGTTGGTAACAGTAACATCTCCGAAGCTATCAACTAGCATTTTGTCAAGCCCTCTTGGGCCCAGGCTTGTCTTGAGAACCTCTCCAAGGGCCCTTGCTGCTAGTATATTGCTTCTAAGAGCCTGCCTACCCACTGTTCTCTGTGTCCCCTCTTTCAGTATAAGAACAGGTATCCCGTATGCCGCCACTCTGCCCACCAAATGCTAATAGCATGGCTTCTATATAAGCTTTTCTATAAAGCTGATCGTGATCATACACGCTAACACGATCTACAGCTCTCACTACTCCCAAAAAGAACAGAACCCCTGGTCTAGATTGATATAAACCTCACCATCCATGCCTCCCTCTATCACCCCTATGCAGGCAAGCCTGGAGCCCTTTAAGATCGATGCGAATCTGCTTCTATGAGAGTACGCTGTGACCCTCTCGCCCTCACTAAGATCCTCACTATATGCTTTCACAACCCTGGCCTCATATATATATGGATATATAGAGCTCTCCGAAGAATCCTCTATCTCCAACACAGCAGAATACGCCCTAGAACCAAGCTTCTCAGAGCATATCTTGGAGATCTTTCTACGATCACACCTAACGATCCTTATGGTGATTCTGTGGCCCTTATAATATAGACTTGAGATCCCCCTCACAAGCTGAAGGATCCTAGCTCCTAGGCTCATCCCCTCGAGATCCTCACGAGCCTCTGAGATCGCTTCGAGAAGGGTGGGTCTGCTCAATATACCCTCGTCCACAAGGCCCTGTATTCTCTCTATATGTGCAGGCCCGGCTGAATAGCTTATCACATCTATATCGGATCTCTCGTCGGCTGCACAGTATAGAAGACTCCCCGTGATCATCCACTCCCCCCCTACGCTGCTCTCCAGCAACTCTAAAACCTCGCTAGCAACCCCGCTGAGGTTGGTGTTGTAACGGCACCTAGGCCTTCTGAGAGGCTTTATTATAGCTTTCGCATCGCTTATCGGTACCATGGGGATCTCTCTAGCGGTAAAGAAGGGCTTTGAGAGATAGTGTGGATATTTGTTCCTAACCACATTATATGCCGATCCATAGCCCTTGTATTTAAGCCCATCAACGATCCTCGGCATAGCTGCCACTCTGAGATCCTCGTGACAGCATCCCTTAACAACCCATATGCTACCATCAGCCAGCTCTAAGTAGTATCCCTCATAGACGTCTGCCATGTATTGAGAAGCCCGCCGTGATTGTTAGTATTTCAAAACTATTAAACGCTCTGTGTAACCCCCTCTCTAGCTTTCTATTCACGGGGGGTAGATCTTTGCCAGAACTGCTAGATCATACGCTGGAGACGCCACAACAGCCTCACCCACACCAAGCACAGGCAACATGCCCTCCATATCGTCGGAGATAACTATCGAGTCCTTTATCATCCTCCTATCTATATCAGATTTTATAGCGTGGATTATCTTAGTGTTGGTGTTCTTAAGCGAGTCCTCACCAAGGCTGCTAGGCGATTGAGATACTATAGCAATCCCCAGGTTCCACTTCCTAGTCTCTGCAAGCATATTCCTTATAACAGATCCCCCCTCACTTCTTCTGAAAACATGATGAGCCTCATCAACTATCACAAGCTTCTTTGCAGCCATAAACCCTCTATCTTTTTTAGAGAGGAGCCCCATCATCTTCAACAGGGTTAGGGATGATAGTGTTTTGAGCGATTCCCTCTCCATATCAGAAAGATCTATTATTGTTAGGCCTGATGAAAACATGCTACTCAGAGAAAAGCTGTCCCCACGACCCCCTGTCTCCTCATCCACAAGCGCCTGGATCTTCCTCAACAGCGAGAACTTAGTCTCAGACACCCAGCGGGCATCCTCTCTATAGCTCTCTATCAAACTAGCTATTTTAGTAAAAACGTTAGATCCATCTATGCTACCAAGGGATCTTAGGATAGACGACATAAGATAGCTCTGCGCAGGGGTTAGATCCAGAACCCCCTCAAGGATCTCGAGAACATAGGATGGCTTAGATACGAGCGCTCTCATCATATCCGACACTATTGACATGCTCATCTTAACATAATCATATCCCCCAGATCTAGCAACAAGATCTCGATATTCCCCATGCCAATCGAGAATCACTACCCCAACACCTCTAGACCTAGATCTTGTAGCTATAGCTGCAGCCGTTGTCGATTTGCCAGAGCCTGTAGAGCCAAATATGGCTATATGCCTTGTAAGCGTATCCAGGGGCAGATAGATCTTCTGCCTCACCTTAGATCTAACAGTCTCACCTAGCAAAATACCATCAACAATCTGGGGTATCCTCGGAGCGGGCAGCTCTTCAACATATGGTGCCGCCTCTTCGGAGAAGAAGCTATTCATCGCGAGAAAATCACTGCCATATCTCCTGTGGATCACAAGGCTCTCGAGGATCTCTTTCTCCGAAAGATCCCTAGCCCTCACAGCTCTCTCCGACAGAGCCTCGATGGTTGAGGAGGCGAGTCTACATATCTGCCCAACATCGGCCTTCTTATCAATGCAGATCACTATGGTGCCTCCCAGATGCTTTGTTATCCTAGTCACCACATAGATCTGGGATGATCGAGGCATCCTCTCCCTCAACACATAGATCATGTTCTCCATGGCGCTCCTAACAGAATCACCAATCGATCCTCTGTCCCTTCTACCTGTAACCCTAACCAGCACCTCGAAGCCAGAGATGTAGAGAGTCCTGTCACCAATATCGATCCTATAGACGTTGTCATAGCCACCGTGATTTCTCTTTCCCTTCCCAAATAGCCGCAAGACGAACCCTCATAGGCCTAGGTACTTCTTTATATACATATCTGCCTCAACCATCTCTCTAGAAAGATCCTCTATATAACTGATCCTGCTGAGAAACTCCCTAGACTCCTCCAGAGCGCTTCTTATTCTCCTCAAATGAACCTTACTGATGTTGAAGAACCTAGAAAGTGTGCTCAGAGAAATTGGATCCCTTATCACCATTTTAGCAGCAATATATGCAGTGGCGGCTCTACCCCTAGCTGTTCTCGAGTATATGCTCGGATACTCCTTCATTATATCTATCACCTTCTTCAGAACCGGGCTCTTTTCTAGAAACTCTGTGACAACCTTGTTACTAGCATGCTCAAATACCCTTGACGGTTTACGCCCAGCCATGAGATCTTGCAGAGCCTCGCTAGATACAAAGACACCTCTCTTAAGCTTCTTCCCACCCACTATGTTTCTATATATTTTATAAGCCCTGCCAGCATTGATGATCATAGCAACCCCTGCCCGGGAACTCTTCTCAGCACCATAGCCGTGTTCCTGCCTGGCTCTGAGCAGTTCTCCAGGATTCCCTATCCTGCTATACAGCACGGAATCGCTGTCATATATAACATCTATAATAGATCCACAGCTGCTGCACACGGTATAGCCTCTACTGGGATCATATATGATATCTGTGGAGCCGCAATAGATGCATCTATCCATCTACCCTCCCTAACGATTCTCAAGAGGTCTTACTATTAGTAAGTTTCCCAGAGATCTTTACCTTCTCACCCAGTGTGGGGGTAGAGCGAAACTATTTACTGCTGAAAAGCTATTTTAAATAGAGATCTAGGAGATTCGGGTTGAGCTCAACAGAGCATTGAAACTCATCAGGGGCAACATATATGAATGGGATCACATCCTTTATCGAGCTGAGCCCTGAGAGAACCATCGAGAGTCTATACAGGCCTATCCCAACACCTCCGGCGGGGGGTAAGCCGTACTCTAGGCTCCTCACATAATCCTTATCCATTGGATGCGACTCTATATCAGCCCCCCCAGCTTTTTTCCTAAGCTCCTCCTCTTCTTTGAAGAAGTAGTACTGAAGCGCTGGGTTATTGAGCTCGGAGTAGCCATTCCCTATCTCCAGCCCCCTTATATACAGCTCGAACCTCTCACTATACCTAGGATCGCTCCTATAGGGCCTTGCCAGAGGAGATATGTCCCTCGGGAACAGCGTTACAAAGGTGGGATTGTTTATCTTGTTCTGCGCGGTTTTCTCAAAGATCTTCTCGAGGATCTTTCCCCTCCTGGGATCCTCAGTCTCTATCCCAAGGGATCTTGCTATCTCTAGAATCTCTCTCTCATCCCTATTAGCTATGCTGATCCCACCGTATCTCTCTATAGCCTCCTCAAGGGATAACCTCTCCCAGGGCCTCTTAAAATCTATAACATAGCTACCATTATCACCCCTAACCTCAACCTTATAGTCACCATAGACACTCTTCACAGATTCTGATAGAAGCTCCTCAACAAGAGCCATTATATCGTTCCAGTCTGCAAAAGCCTGGTAGATCTCGAGCTGAACAAACTCTGGATAGTGGGTGGTATCTATATCCTCATTCCTAAAACAAACAGCTATCTCGTACACCCTATAGAGCCCCGCAACCACCAGCCTCTTGAGATAGGTCTCTGGAGCTATGCTTAAATAGGCCTCCCTCTTGAGGGCCTCTATCTTTGTTACGAAGGGCTTGGCAAGAGCGCCACCGTATATCGGCTGTAGCTTGGGCGTATGTACTTCCACAAACCCCTTCTCATGGAGAATCCTTCTCATGCTATACTCAAGCCTATATAGATTCACTATAGCGTTTCTAACCCTGGAGCTGAGCATTATATCTATATACCTCTCTCTATATCTCTGCTCAGGATCCTTGATCCCGAATTCATGGAAAGGTATAGGTCTCCACGAGAGCGAGAGAATCTCGATCCTCTCGGCAAGGACAGAGATCTCTCCGGCTTTAGTCCTGATCACGCGGCCACTAACCCCCACTATATCGCCTTTATCTATGATCTCAAGGAGCTTGAGAGCATCATCCCTAAGGGCATCGGCCCTCACAACAACCTGTATCTTGCCACTATTGTCATAAAGATCCATAAAGGCTATCTTACCATGCCTCCTAATATGCCAGATCCTACCAGCTATCGATACCCTGTCTCCCGTCTCCTCACCTGGCTTAAGATGAGCATATCTAGATGCTATATCAGAGGCGAAAGAAGATACATCGAATCTATATGCTGTTAAATACGGGTCTCTGCCCATCTCCCTCAACTTCCTGATCCTAGCCTCGATCTCTTTTGCCCACAAAGAAACACATCCTATGATATCCTTAGCCACATATCAAATAAGTATTAGATCCCGCTGACGCCTCGACCAAATGAAAACCGCAACCATCTAGAAAGAAAACACATAGCTAGAAACACCCTATCCGGCGCTGGCTCACCAGCTCTCTAATTTCATGATACCTCCTCCTCTCCGAAGGGCCGTGTTCTCGGCTGTTGCAAAGAAGCTACATATGGTGGGGAAGAAAAACCTGTGTGTAGGCCCAGATAACCTAAAATATACCCGACCTGGTGATAAGTATGTAGGGATAGCAATAGGCATTATGGAGAAAATAGCCAGCACCATAAGGGGAGTTTTAGGGCTTGGCGCGGCGAGGGGCTTCTATATAGAAAATGGTGTATATCTATGGAAAGGAGATAGCTACGTTAAGCTCAATATAAGTGATGAAAAGGAGCTATTCAGCGAGCCTGGGTACTATTTGATATATTTTCATAATAATCTGTGCCCCTCATGCAGAAGATTCTACCCAATATTCGAGACTATATTGAAAAACCCTGCTAAGGAGCTTGCAGGGATACTCCACATAAGGGTTGTGTGTGATTGGTTCGCATCTAAGTGTGGAGATAGCGCTGCTAAAAGGCTTTTCGCCATATTCAACGTCTATGCAACACCTAAGCTACTGCTGATAAAAGCGGATCGAGGATCTAGATATGTGCTCAGCGACATAGTAGAGGAGCTGGGGGCATCTATATTGAGAGAAAAGGAGTTCTCAAGAGCCCTTATAACCCTTATCAAGAAGAATGTTGGTGGTATAGGCCGTGAAGAGTCTGGATAAACTGGTCTTCGGAACAGCCGGGATACCTCTCTCAACACCTAGAAAAAACTCGATCGATGGTATAAAGAGGGTTAAGGAGCTGGGCCTAGGCGCTATGGAGCTGGAGTTTGTTAGAGGCGTTAAGATGAGCAGATCTACAGCACAGGAAGTGAGATCTGTTGCAAACAGCCTTGAAATTATATTAACGGCACATGCGCCATACTATATAAATCTAAACTCACAGGATCGGGATAAGCTTAGAGCTAGCATCGAAAGGATCCTAGAGACAGCGAGGGTTGGAAGCGAGAGCGGGGCTTTCTCAATAGTATTCCACCCAGCATACTATGGCAGCGACACCCCACAAACCGTGTATAAGAGGGTCAGGGATTCGTTGAAATACATATCGAGGGTCTTAAAGGGCGAGGGTATCGAGATATGGGTTAGACCAGAAACCATGGGCGGGCTCGCCGAGTTCGGAGATCTCGATGAAGTAATATCCCTTGCAGAGGATGTGGAGATGGTGTTACCTGCTATTGATTTTGCACATCTCCACGCAAGATCCCTCGGGGGATATAACACCTACGAAGAGATCTCGGGGGTGCTTGTAAAGCTCGAGCAGAGGCTTGGAAGAATAGCCCTTGATAGCATGCATATACATATATCTGGAATACAGTACGGAAGCAGGGGGGAGATAAAGCATCTCAACCTAGAGGAATCGGATCTCAATTATAAGGATATATTGAGGGCCCTAAAAGATTTTAGAGCCAAGGGTGTGGTTATATCTGAGTCACCCAACATAGAGGGAGACGCTATTCTGATGAGAAACGTCTATGAAGCCTTGTGAAAACAGATCTCTATGTAGTGCTGTAAACATGCAGCTGGCCTGGATCTATTGGAGGGTGGGCATTATTAGCTACCCATCGCCGCCTTCACAGCCTCAAGAGCTGCTTTGTTATCATCTGTGAAATACTCTATACCGTTCTCCACGAGTATCTTTCTACCCTCCTCCTCCCTGGTTCCAACAAGCCTTGCGAAGATCTTCTTGTTAGCTCCGCTCTCCCTAATAGCCTCCACAATACCGGCGGCAACCTCATCACACCTGGTTATGCCGCCATATATGTTTATAAATATGTCCTTAATCTCTGGCCTTTTAAGAAGTATCTTTAACGCCGCCTTCACCCGCTCTCTACTAGCTCCACCACCTATATCTATGAAGCTTGCAGGCTTTCCGCCATAGAGCTTCACGAGATCCATAGAGGCCATTGTAAGCCCGGCTCCATTGCCTATGATGCCCACATCGCCATCGAGCTTCACGTAGCTGAAGCCGTGTTTACGGGCAACTATTTCATCCTCATCCATATCTCTGGGATCTTTCTCCAGAGCTGAAGCTAGATCCTGGTGTCTATAGAGAGCATTATCATCAATAGTTATCTTTGAATCAAGGGCCACTAGATCCTGTGTATCTGTCACAGCCAGCGGGTTTATCTCCACTAGATCAGCATCGTAATCGAACATGATTCTGTAGAGAGAGCCCACCATTGAGCCGAGCTTGGAGACGAGCTCGCCGCTAAGCCCCATTGCCTCTGAAAGGGCTCTTGCATGATAGCTTCTAAGCCCAACCAGAGGATCTATATAGATCCTCACAATAGCCTCCGGCTTCTTAACAGCTATCTCCTCTATATCCACTCCCCCCTCTATCGAGCCGAGCAATACATATTTCCTCGAGCTCCTATCTATAGTTATCGATAGATAGAGCTCCCTGGAGATCTTAACAGCCTCTTCAACAAGGATCCTCCTAACCCTAACACCCCTTATCTCCATTAACAGCATCTCTCTAGCGATCCTTAGGGCCTCCTCCCTACTACGAGCGATCCTAATACCTCCAGCCCTACCCCTACCTCCAACCAGAACCTGGGCCTTGAGCACAGCCGGTATGCCCACAATCTCCACAGCCCTTTCTATCTCCTCAGAACTCGAGATCAGAACGCCCCTCGGGGTCTTTATACCGTATCTAGAGAAGATCTCTTTCCCCTCGAATTCATAGAGCCTCGAAACCCATCACCATCAATAATACCAAAATAAGAGATTAAAGCTTTCTTTAGATCTCTCGGCTTTAGCTACACTTTATCTCTCTAGCCCTTCTAACGAGCTTCACAGCAGCCTCAACAGCTCTTCTAGCGTACTCCTCAGCCCTCTCCATAGCCTGGAGCCTCGTAGCGCCCGGGCCTATTATCCCCAGGGTAATCGGCACACCGTACTCTATGCTGAGATCCAGTATCTTTCTAGCCGCCTGGTGGGCGACAACCTCGTCATGCTCTGTTTCACCCTCGATAACAGCCCCCAGCGTGACCACCCCATCTACCCCTCCTTTCTCTAAGATCTTTTTAACCAGTATTGGTATATCATACGTTCCAGGGGATCTGGCAACGATCTTTACTTCGGCTCCTAAGAATCTGGCTTGATCTTCAGCCTTTTCCAGCATAACCCTAGTTATATCGTAGTTAAACTCGGAAACAACTATAGCGAGCACTATCCTCTGCTCTCCACAAACCTCACTCCCTGATTGGCCCGACATCAGGGTATCCCTGCCTAATACCCTTGCCAGCCTTTTTAGTAAGAGCCTCCCCACCCTTTGTGAGCAGCTCTACAAGGTTCTCTGCATGCTTCCTAGCCCTATCTATAGCTATTCTATAGAGCTCCTCCTCGTCCTCAGACTCATCTTCATGAACCGTAACATCTATCACATGCCTATTGGTCATCAGCTGGACATTTATAAGCCCTATGCTGAGGGCCAGGTAGCTGAGCTTATCTGTGAGCGTTTTTCCCACCCACCCTAGGGTTATCACTATATCGCACCCCTCCTCCTCTATCAGTTTTTTTGCAGCAACAGGGATATCCTTGATCCCTGGCACAGTATACCTCACGATCTTAGCGTCAGACAGCCTAGATCTTATCACATCTATCGCGTGGGAAGCCATGTCAACCCGGGCAAATGTGGTGTCAACAATCCCTATCTTTCTCACAGGCCCTACACCTTTCTAAGGATCTCATCGCCTTTAATCAGTAACAGGTTTCTTTCAGCAGCGTATCTCTCAGCATTCTCGAGGGTCATTGAGTCGCCCTCTTCCAGCATTTCTGCTATAACCATGCTAGGTGCTAGTTTGAGTTTCTCCGCAACGGCTATGCTTAGCTCTGTATGTCCCCTCCTGTTCTCTATGCCCCTGCTCACTAGTATTGGGACATGTCCCGGGGATGTGAACTCGCTGTAGAAGATACTCTTTGCCTCTTGGGAGGCTCCGGATACTATTAGCTCTACCACGTCGTGGAACCTCCTTATCGTGAGGGCTCTATCCCTATCAGATATCCCTGTCCTTACGGAGAGGTGGTTTATGTAGATCGAGTATGGTGGGGCGTCACCATATCTAAGCCTTCTAGAGGCTAGGCTTGAGAGCTGGGGAGAAAGCGACAATAGATCGCTTAGGTACGGGAGACCCAGCTCCCTAGCAACCGCCTCTGAAACGGCATGGCATATCAAACCACCGGCCTCTCTCCTAAGCATATATATACCCCTATAATCTATAGAGCCGGCGTAGAGAACCATATCAACCTCCTCCTCACGCCCCGCAAAGTCATAGATCAGTATAGGCCTCCCAGACAGAAGATCCCTCCTAACCCTCTCCCAGTCTATCATCTCCCTCCACTATCACTCTATCCCCACCAAATCTATTATAGCCAATGCGATAAACTATCCCGGCGATAATCAGGGTGATGCCGATAACAATTCCAACCAGTATGGGGAATAGATCATGATCCCCTGGAGATCTAGCGAGGCCACCATTAGACCCTAGGCGAGTGTTATTAACTTGAGAGGCTATAGTCCCACTAACAGTAATAGGATCTGCTTGAGATGGTAAAAACACACCGCCCATCTCCTCTAACTGGATATGTTGGATAAGGATGATAATTATATATATCAACAAAACACCATATCCAATATACCCTGAGATATTGCCCTCCCTATCCACGATCTTCACACGAGGTTCACCTTTATAGTGTGTCTAAACCTACCGATCTCAACGACAAGCTCCACGGATGTTAAAATATCTGGGGGGTAGAACTCGATTTCAAGAGAGGAGCCGGGCTCTAGATCCTTCATAAGGCTTGTCTTCTCAGACCCTGTCTTTGATGCATATGAAGCTTCGCTCTGGGTTCTAGTGGATATAGATGCAACTGTATATCTATAATTGAGGGTCGCCGTCACAATCTTGATCTTCTCACCGCTTCTATTAACTATTCTAACCCCTCTAGGAGTCTTTTCAACAGCTACTGGAGCCGGGGTCAACATAATCCCCGCTATATTATTAGATTGGGAACAAATATGTTATACAGGCTCATAAAACGCCCAAAGATCCCTGGAACGGGCTATCTCTTCAGCCCAAGCATTTTGAGCACATGGATCGCTCCAGCGATATCGAGTATAGATGTTCCGACAGACTTGTAGAGCTTAATATCTCTAAAGACACAGCTCTTTCCTCTAAGAGCCTCGCCGATCTCGATCAACTCTATTCCTTTCACATCATCGCTCTCCTCTAGAACCCCCTGTCGCGTGTCCACCAACGCACACCCAGCTCTCTCTATGGTTTTTTCATCAAGCTCTCTCACAGGCTTAGGGGCGCCGATGGAGATCACTATAGATCCCGGCGTTAAAAGATCCCCCTTCACTACGGGCTCTGTAGAGTTGGTGGCAGCTATGATTGTTGTTGCCTTTCTATTAAGATCATTTATAGATACCAGCTCCGCCCCGAACCCCCTCTCAAGATCTCTAGCTCTCTCAGGACTTCTAGCGGTTAGCAGGATCCTGCCTATTCTAAAGATCCTTGTGAACACTTTTAGGTGATAAATAGCCTGAGTCCCGGCACCTATGATTCCTAGCGTGTCTATATCATATCCTCCAAGCATTATCTGAGCAAGAGCCGATGCACAAGCTGTTCTCCACCCGGTGAGGCTGTATCCATCTATTATAGCCTTCACATCACCAGACGCGCTGTCCATAACCACGACCACACCCTTAACCCTCGGATAAGCTTGGGGAAATATCCCAACTATCTTTACTAGAAAACCTAGCTTTTCGTGAAAGCCTCTCATAACGCCTAACCACACACCGCCAACGGTGCTCGAGACCCTCTCAAATGCTATGTATTGTGATAGATACGTGCTCCTAATATCCTCCACCAGACCTTGCGGATCTATTATGGAGTCTACCTCTTCCCTACCTATTACTATCAATGCGGACTCCCGATAATACTTACCGAGCAGAAATATTACTATGCCGTCCGGTTGGAAGGCCGAAGTAGCGTCTCATCGACCCTATCTATATATAAGCTTTCTAGCAATACTATTTATACACGAACTGGAGTTGGAGAGAAGTTGGAATCGAAACCGAGTTTGAAAATAGGTAGATTGAAACCTGGGATAGAGAATGTAAATATAAGAGGCAGGATCATATCCGTAAGCCCGCCCAAAACGATACAAACCAAGAGTGGATTGAGAACCATAAGCGAGGCAGTGATAGGGGATGAAACAGGAAGGGCTAGAGTAACTCTGTGGGGCAGGCACGCTGGCACCTTAAAAGAGGGAGACGCTGTCGAGATAACCAATGCATGGACATCTGCCTATAGAGGAGAGGTTCAGATCAATGTTAGCTCCAAGACAGAGCTCAGGGTAGTGGAGGATGAGAGCGTTCCGCAATTGGAAGAGATACCTGAAGGGTTTGTTAAAGCACCTGAGGACTATAGACCCCAGAGAGGAGGATTTAGAGGGGGCAGAGGGGCGAGAAGAGGAGGATTTAGGAGGAGTGAGGAGCAATGATCAGCCACGATATAAAGCCTCTTAAGCAGGGGGAATATGTTGGCATGGAAGGAGAGAACTATGTTGTAGCTCTGAACGAGAACGAGGCCTACGCTCTAAACACAGCTGCTTACTATATATGGACCCTCTGTGATGGTAACAGAACCGTGGGTGAGATTATAAACAAGGTTGCCAGCGATCTCAAACTAGAGGTAGCCGAGGTAGAATCGCCTGTCGAGGCAATAATAGAAGCTCTCTCCGAAGCTAAGTTAATAGTGATCTCTGGAGAAGAGCAAGAACCAGGATCTAGGGAAGAGGAGGAGCTAGAGGAGGAATAATTAAGGTTCATCTAGTAGTTATGGTAGTCTAACCAGATCCTCTCTCTTTTTACCCAAAGGATCTATTTAATATGTTTAAAATACAGGTATGCTGTTCTTCCTAAGCAATGCTTAAATTCCGCTGGAGTAGATATATATTGAACACTGTTGAGGCTTGGTGAGAGATATCCCATAGCTCTCTCGATATTGTTCAACCTAATAGCCATTATGGTAAAGTATATGATATATAGTAGCTCCTTCTCTAGGGCCGTCTACTCCGAGATCTTTCACTCGATAGGGGATACTGCAAATAGCCTCACACTATTTATAGGAACCCAGATATATAATACTAAGCCCTCCCCCCGCTATCCCTTTGGAGTGGGGAAGATTCTCTATATATCGAGCCTCTTCTCGTCAATCATACTCTCTGGATCTATATTCTATATGATCATAGCGGAGAACATAAAGATCTACAGCGCTCTTGAGGAGTCTTCTCTCTACTCAGGAAGGCTGTGGATCTATATGCTCATGCTCACACTTTTCGACACAGCTACCATGTTCATAGCTGTAAGGATAATTAGATCTGGAAGGGGGCGATCGATGGTTCTGGGGCCACTGATACTAGAGGATCTCATGGGGATAGCTGGAAACCTTATGGCAACAATATCTCTAGTAGCCTCGAACAGGATCCTTGATATATATCTATCGAGCGCGATAGCTTTCATAATATTAGCAGGCTCGATCCATATTGGGTATAGAAGCATCGAGGCCTTAATAGGACATGCAGCACCTAGAGAGGTGATAGCGAGGATCATAAAGATAGCTCTCTCAACGCCCGGGGTTGTTGATGTTAACGATGTGAAGACAATGATCATAGATCCCGATAGATATCTAGCTATAATGCAGGTCGAGGTTAGAGAGGATATGACGGTAAGAGAGGTGGAAGAGATAAAAGAAGATATAATCGAGGCTATAAGGAAAAACCTGCCAGAGATCAGATACCTGATCCTTGATATGGTCAAGCCTCGCGAGCCTGAGAAGAGCTATGTTAGCCTTCTCAGAGAGATAAAAGAGATATGATCTTGTAGATCTGTGCCGCGCTAGACACGAGATAGATCTATAGGCTTAGCAAAATAGAAATACGTGTCCGTTACAATTGAAAGCCCCGCCTCCAGGGCGGGGGGTCATACATCATCTCAAGCTCCTTCGATATTTTATCAGCAGGGGCCGCGGCCTTAACGGAAAAACCGCCCCGGGGATCTCTTGGGGGCAAACAACCTCTAATAGATCATGACTCTTATCGCCCCCTCTGTCTAGCTATTTCCCACACGAATTCAGAGCTGACTAGGTAGTTGGTTATAAAGCCCAGCGCGATCCCTATTATATTGGAGATCAGGTATAGAACTCCGAAAACACCGCTGAGAGCAAGAACAGTTATATAGTTGACAAGGTTGCCAAGCCCCACTGCTACATGGTACTTGAGGAGCCTCTCGTACCAGCTTCCCATGAGCCTGAATCTCTTGAAAGTCCATCTATCGTTTAGAGTGAAGTTATTTATCGTTGCCAGTTCTATCGCTACTGGAGATGATATTATTATAGAGATCCCCAGGATGCCGTGTAGTATGTAGAGCATGCCCATGTTCACAGCCACTCCCGAAAGCCCTACGACCATGAACTTTGGAAGCCTGTACTCGCTAAGCTCCATAACCTGTCTAATGAACTCAATACTCTCTCTTATTCCCAGCTTGCTCTTTCCCCTTCTCCTCGGCCTGAACAGGTATGGGTGTTCTGTAACCTTCTCATACTTGCCTTTCACAAGGATCTCTAGGAGGATTTTAAAGCTCTTTCCATGTCTCTCAACATCCTCGGTGCTCATCCCCTCTATAACGCTCCTTTCTACTAGGAAGAATCCTGAGAGAGGATCCCTTATGCCTCTCGCCTGGGGTATGAGGATCCTTGTGATAAGGGCCGCAACCCTCGACATGAACCTCCTGTGGATCGGCATCCCCTCGATCCCCCCGCCTTTAATATATCTGGAAGCCACAACAATATCTAGATCGAGTGTCCAGGCTTTCTTAAAAAGCTCTGGGATCGCTTCAGGCGGGTGTTGAAGATCAGCGTCCATAACAACAACATATCTCCCCCTAGATTCTGCGAAACCCCTCACTATAGCGCTTGTAAGACCTCGAGAGCCGCTCCTAACAATGACTCTACCGGGTATGTTGAGCTCCTCCAAGGCTCTTTTAGCTATCTCTGCAGTGCCGTCCGAAGACGAATCGTCAACAACTATCGCCTCGTAGCTATCTATACCAGCACGCTCAAGGCTTCTCTTGATCTCTCTGAGAAGCTCCTCTATGTTCTCGGCCTCATTATATGTGGGGATCACGATACCCAGTTCTACGCAATGATCGCAAAGCCCCCTTCCCACACCTTCTGCCTCAGATTCTCTATTGCTCCAGGGTATAATGAACCCATATCTCTTTATAACTGAAAATCTCCTCTATGAGGCGGGATGGCTTAAGATCATGTTCTCTGCAGCTATAAGGCTTTGGGAATAGGGCATGTTGCCCGACCCCGAGAGCCAAGGCCAGGGAGGCTGGCCCACAGCACCCCAACAGGCAAATAAGGCTCCAAACATAAAAGCCCCATGGAAAAAGGGGCGTGCTACAAATATCCTCTTTTCCTCTCCTATTTTTGACAAGTCTCTGTATTTTATCTCCCACATATAGAATCTACTGGGAGGAAAGGGAGGAAAAGCGTATTGCTTGAAGTAGAGGTGAAAGATCCCGCGGCGATCGAGGCGCTAAGGAGCATCAATAGCCCTACTCTATTCTACGATAACTACTGTAGGCTTTGCTATAGATATGCCAAAATTATATGGAGGCTCGGCAGGGGCAGAATAGCTGTTATCGGTATGTATTCGAGACAAGCCGGTTGGCTGAGATCTCTAATAGATCCTAAGATATACTCATCAGTATCGTGGTTCATAGTTCCGGGTAGAGATGTTATCTATGGTGGGAGATCCTCAATAATACCTATTATAAAAGAGATCCTTGTTGGCCTGGTTAAGGGGGGAGATAATCGGTTCAAAGACCCTGCCCCCACCACGTGTTCCGAGATCCTGCCGTGCGGAGGTATAAAGGGCTTTATATATAGAACAATCCATATACTGATCAAGTCACACAAGGTTAAGCTTCTATACCGCTAGCTTTAAGGATAGATATACCGCTTAAAATTGTTCTCAACAACCCTTACCAGATCTTCCCTAGATATGCCCTTGATCTCAGCTATTATAGAGATCGTTTCGCCCAGCATGTCGGGAGAAAGCCTCAAGCCCCTATAGTTATAAGGCCCATCACTCTCTACCAACATTGCTCTCGGATCAACCAGCTCTGCGATCCTCTTGTGCTTATCCTGTATCTTTATAGCAGCATTTATCGAGATCATATAACCGGCATCTATAATTTCTCTTAACACATCACCCGGCCCGTTGAACCAGTGGAATATAGCTCTCCTAACCCCCAATGCTATCACCATTTTTAGGGCTTCTCTCCACGCATCTACAGCGTGGATGTTAACCACAGCATCTATACTTGATGCTATCTCTAAAAAAGATCTAAAGATCTCGGCCTGCTTATCGAAAGCAGATTCTGGGAGGAATCTTCTATCAAGCCCAACCTCTCCTATGCATAGAGGCTTTTCATCGCCTATGATGTTTATCAAGCGACTCAGGTTCTCTCTGGATTCCTTCTCTATATTCCATGGATGAAGCCCGAGACAAGGAACTATGTTATTCCTATACTCTCTATATATATTTAGAGTCCTCATAGAAGAGCTTAGATCATCGCTCACAGCGACAATAACATAGCCTTTGTCTATAAAACCCCTGATCTCCCGGTCGCTGAACTCATGGAGATGGCAATGAGCATCATATATCGAAGCCCTAGCAGGAGCGTTGTTCGTCATCGCTGATAGCCCTACCTAGCTATTCTAAGCCCCCTAACCAGGATGAACGGGATCTCCACCGGCGTCCCTATCTCCCACCACTTAACCCTATAGAGAGTCTTCCCAACGGCCTCGATTCTCTGTAGAAGGTTGGGTATGCTGTCAGCTATCCTCATTCTTCTAGCAGCACCCACTACTTCTCCGCCTTCTACTATTAGGAGGGCATCTCTAGATACTGTGGAGAATATGCCTTCAACATAGTTATGGAACCTCGTGTACCAGTTGTTGGTTATTATAAGACCTCTCTTCAGATCCTTAACCAGATCATCCTCACTAACGCTACCCGGCTCCACGGTGAGAGACCAGGCTCTGGGATAGATCCACCCGGCGTTACCTGTGCTCAAAACACCCATAGAGCTAGCTGTCTTTGTATTGTGGAGCAGCGTCTTAAAGATCCCTCGATCTATGAGCGTGTTGATCCTAGTGGCTATGCCCTCGTCATCGAAGCCCGAGGAGCCCAGGAGATCTTGCTTGCTGGGAACATCTTTTAATGTTAGAACGCCGCTAGCTATCTTGTCACCTGGTTTCTTGCCGCGGAGGAACGACACCCCTAATATATATGAGAGGGCGTTGAAACCCCTCGATATAGATCCCAGGAGCTCTCCAAACACCATGGGTGATAATATGACATCATATACACCTGGCTCTATAGATCTCTGGGATCTCGATGATCTCGCATACCATGCAGAGCTCCTAGCAACCTCCTCAACCCTCCCAGCATCGTATAGCCTGGATCCGTAGCCCCAGTGTCCCGAGCCTTCCCCGCTGAAGGATCTTAGGTGAGAGACGAAGAACGTCTTCTTCTCACATCTACTAAACCCTTTCGAGGTTACCAAGCATCTCTCTTCAATCCCTAGGTCTATAACCCCCGCGACTCTCTCAGCACCCTCTTCGAGGGCTGTGTTTATAAGGATCTCTGAAGCCTCTCTAGGATCTTCTAGCATGCTGGCAACCCTATGGTCGAAGCCGCCCTCCAGGGGTTTTGCCCTGGGATCCGGGTCTGGAAGGGGCGCGTAGAGGAAAGACCTCTCAACCTGATCCGATCTTGAAGCTAGATCTCTGATAGCTCTCTCTATATAATCCATGCTAAGAGTATCGAAAGATACCTGGAATATCCTCTCCCTAACCGATAGATAGAGAGAAGCTCTCTCAGAAACCCAACTCTGGGATACAGCTACCTGGTTGTTGGCTATCCTCACCATTGTTCTCTCGGTGTTGTTTATAAGCACCGCACAGTCGCTGAAGCCAGCTTCTATCGCTTTCTTAACGATTCTCTCTCCAAGGGCTGTTGCTTCACTCAATAGGCATCACCCCGATAGGTATTTTTGATAGCCTGACATTAGGGCCTCCCATCCACACAGGTATCCCCTGCACAGGCTCTCCCTTGCCACAGGTACCTGGGAAGAACTCTAGGTTCTTATCAGCCGCAACAATACTGCTTAGAAAATCGCCCGTGGTTATCTCTAGAACAGGGTTTCTGATCTGCCTGGTAAGCTCTCCCTTCTCTATGAGGAAGGCCTCTAGCCCCACATATCTATGCTGCCACCTAGTGTCATCTATGTTCCACTCCATGTTATCCTTTATATAGACACCGAGATCTATATCTTCTATTAGCTCCTCAAAGCCCATATCGCCAGGCGCTAGGTAGGTGTTGCTCATCCTAACTATAGGCTCTGAGGCATAGCTAGCAGCCCTTGCAGCTGCATTGCTAGTTACGTTCATCAGCGGGGCTGTTTCTCTATTATGGAGCAGCTCTGTTATAACACCCTCTCTATATAGGATCTTAGCCCTTGCTGGCACACCTTCGTCATCATATAGATAGAAGCCGCTAGACCCCGGTATAGTTGGATCATCTATTATTGTTGCATACCTATTGCCAAGCTTAGCCTTACCAACCATCTCTGGCTTCACATAGCTCTCCCCAGCCTGCGCAGCCTCCCTGCCGAATACTCTATCAGCTTCTAGCGGGTGTCCTATTCCCTCATGCATCATTAGCCCCACAACCTCGGATCCCAGAACCACGTCGACCTTCTCCCTAGGAGGCTCTATCCCCCTGATCAGGGCTTCCTCCATCCTAACTATGGTTTCCCTCATATTATCGACCAACCTGGCCTCCTCAATATGTTCTAAACCCTTAACCGCCCCTATCTCGAGCCACTTATTAACAGTGCCTCTACTAGGTGTTGACAGAACTATGTTTATGAAACCCTCTATCCTTGGAAGCCTGCTCCTTACATAGGCACCATCACTGTTTATAACTATTTTCTCTTCCATAGACTCACTGTAGCTGATCAAAAGCGTTGACAGGGATGCCTGCTTAAGACTATCCAGGGCTATTTTGTGTAGCTCCTTTAGAAACGAGATCTTTAGATCCTGTGGCATTGAGTCAAAACTCTTCTTAGGCTTCACCTCGTATGAGGCCCTGCCCAGCCTTTCTCTCGAGAGCGTGGCGCCCTTCCTAACAGATCCTGAGAGCGCCCTCGCCATAGCTATTGCCCTTTCAACAGCTTTTCTAACACTACTACCATCGAGCCTGCTTGTGGAGATGAAAGCGAGGGCACCATTATATATAACCCTAATCCCTACGCCCTCAGAAGCCCTATATGTTACCCCGAATACTTTGTCTGTTCTCAGATATATAGTGCTACCCTCTATCCTATTGTACCTGGCTTCTGCATAGGAAGCCCCAAGAGATCTTGCGTGATCTATTGCGAGGCTAAGAATATCCTCCAAGTAGAGCCCACACGCTTTTTGGCTAAGGAGCATTTATGTAGAGATCCGTGTGGTGAAGAGGATCTAGATGTCGAGAGACTGGGATCAGCTTAAGATACGTTCCCAGCTATCTGAGAAATAGCTATTAGAGCCAGACCGGCTATTATTGAAACAACATACCCACATATAACTGCTATATAGCCTGACAGCAAGCCCCTACGAGACCCACCTCCCTTATTGCCAGATATCTCTCTATCGTAGCCAGCCGTGATTGATGAGTATCTATTATATGCACAAACCCTTACACCTGGTGGGATAGCGTAAAAGCCGCTAGTGGGAAGAGCATGGGTATGTCTAGCTGCTATTGCTATAGCTGATAGCCAGTGCCAGTGATGGGAGTATCAGCATAGCTATAGAGGCTCTTCCAACCGCGATCCAGAGCCCGGCTGTTTGAAAGAAGCAATATGGTTATAAGCAAAGCCCCACCAGGATCGGTGATGCGTAGAGATACATAGCAAGCCCCGGGATCCTATATCCTTCACCAGTATGGAGAGCGATGGTGTTACGATCAGCTCGAACGCCGGTGAGCATTGAAGCTGATATAGCTGTGAGGAGCGGGCTTTAATCGCCTCTAAAACCCCTCCATATGGCCTCTATCGGGTATTGGGTGCCGGGCCCTGCTTCTAGCACAGATATTATTGTGGCTCCCTAGAAGGATAGATCCTTAGATCTTTTCTAGCATTAGCCCCGCCCTATAGATAGCTCCTCTAAAGAACCCCGGGGAATGAATATGAGGAGAGCTGATGCTGCTATGGTTATCCCAATAGCTAGTAGATCTTGATAACCCTTCTCTATAGAGAAATATATAGCCAGGCCCCTGAAGATCCTCTGCATGCTTCTCAAGATAGAGCTGACATAGCCCCGCTCTTCGGGATCTCTGTTCTCCATGACATCGATAGAGATCGCTATGCATCCTGCAGAAGATCCTATGGCGTGCAGCGCATATCCCACCACCGGTACGTTGAGGGAGTCTGGGAAGAGCATAGATACCATGGAGAATATTGTTGCGAAGAAGGCTACTATCGAGAGAACCCCAACCCTATTGCTATCGCCCGGAGGGCCGAGGGCTGTTGTTGATAATATGTAGAAGAGGCTCCAAAGAAATCTCAGGATTCCTAGATACAGGGGATCGGCGCGAGCTGTGAAGAAACTCTATATATCGCGGGGATTCGAGAAGCCCTATGGTACTGTGAAGAGAACATATGTTAGATAGACTCGCAGCCAGATCCTGTGTTTATACTTAGGTTTTTTGTGGGTATAAAAACTCTCACCCACCTATCTGCCCATGTATGCATAGAGGACGATGAATAGCTATGTTGCTGTGAAGAGGCAATGCCCCTCCCCCCGCCTCAGAGGACAAGGCTTGCAGTTGTAACGCTGATTAGGGTGTTTTGCTGCTATCTAGGGCTGAATAGTTTAAGCCGGTTTAGGATCTTTCTAGGCCTTTCAACACTGTGAGGCATGTTGGTGCAAGATATCTAGAGATATGATCAGTGCAAAAGCATAGCTACCCAGTGGGCTCTGGGTGGGGGTTGCTGGATTGTCATAGCCTGCCAGGGAAGATCGCGAAGACCCCCGAGGGATCTCAAACGATCTGGGAACCGTGAACCATCGCTCTAGAGTGAGTGGCTCGGAAAGCCCTTCCTAGGATCGTGATCTCTGCTATAATCTTGAATGTGTTTCCGGGCGGCAAATAGATCTAGTAGCTGCTTGCTCTTTTTGTTTAATTAGGCTTTTAGGGTCATGAATCGTGGAGACGGCGATGGGATATAGGCTCGAGGATCTTGTGCCTCTCTTCAAAAAACTCGAGGATCTTGGGCTGAGGTTCGTGATAATAGGCAATACTTCTATACTCTATGCCATGGGGCAGAGGGTATTCCAAGACGATCTGGATCTCTATGTGTATGAAGGCTCCCTAGCCTCTGTAGAAAGTGATCTTAGAAGCATAGCCGATGACATGGGCTGGGACGTGGGGGCCACAGAGCTGGGCACACCCTCTCTAATTATCAGAAGGGATGACGAAGAAATAGCAATCGACCTGTACGAGGCTCTCCACGACTTCTATGTGCCAGAAAGAATTATAGAGACATCGAGGGACATAGGCCTTGGCAATGTAAAAGTGAAGATCTTGACGCCAGAGCAGCACATAGTTCTCAAAGCAAGAGCAGGATCTGAGGAATCAATAGAAGATCTCTCAAAATACGTAGACCTCATAGAAAGCGGAGAGCTCAAAATAAACCTCCAAGAAATCAAAAAACTAGCACAGCTATTTGACGATGCAAGAACAATTATATATAGGCTCAGAAAAGCAGGCTTCTCAATATAGGCAAACCAGCCCCACAAGGATTCATTAATGTTCAGCCTGCTTAATAATCACAGCCAAGCTGTTTGTTATGTGGTGTGTTTTGCGCTATTTCAGACTAGGAAAACTATAAGGGATAACCCCACCAGCTAGAAGCGCTGGACATAAACATACCCCTAGCGCTACTATCTCTCAGCTTGTGGGGCTTTGTAATAGGTGGAGCCGAAGCCCCACAATGAGGAGATAAAAACCAACCCAGGCGGGAAAGCCGGTGTTAAAAACAACAAGCAGCCAAAATAATTAACACAGACAACCACTAGGAACATGTTATTAAAATCTATAGATGCCGCCGCGGGGATTTGAACCCCGGACCTACCGGTTTCTGCCGAGTTTTCTTCAGCCGGTCGCTCTCCCAGCTGAGCTACGGCGGCACCACTATTACTAATGCTCTGAAAAATATATAGCTTGATCTGAGATTAGATATTACAGCCGCGGGAGTCTAAATAGTGTGGTGAATATATGGAAGAGAAGAAGATTATGGAGATCCTTTTGGAAGCGATCAAAAATTCGTACTCGCCGTACTCAAGATTCAGAGTAGCATCCGCGGTTATTTGTACCGATGGCAGAATATATACCGGCGTCAATGTGGAGAACTCCTCGTACGGTCTCTCGATATGCGCAGAGAGGGTGGCTATCTTTAAGGCTGTCTCTGAGGGGTGTAGATCAATATCTAAGGTATATGTTACCTCAGATCATGAAAAACCGATTCCTCCGTGCGGCGCCTGCCTCCAAGTGATCTCGGAGTTCTCGCCAGAGGGGTCTACAGAGATAATAATGTTCTCACGAACAGGAGAGACTATGAGAAAAAAGCTTACAGATATGTTGACAATGATCTTCAAAGGAGATATACTGCAACCTACCCACTAGACAGGTCTAAGCTTGCTTGGCTATCGTAGATACTCACCGCTGTTATCTATGGGAGTGAATAATACCTAAACAAGGATCCATCGCTATTGTTGGCAGGGATAATAGCTATGACCTCCTCTCATCCAATCGAGCGGAAACCTCGCCCAAAGATACCGTAGAGACGGGCTTATAGCATGATCGAGAGGAGGTTCCTTCCAAGACAGATCTACAGCTCCTCGATCATCTAGCCCCAAAGGGGTGAGGCTTCTAGTTGTAATAAGGTATCTTGATTGTAGTTTTGTTATATGAAAATGCCAGGAATAAATAGCTATTATCTTAGAAAAGCGTCCCGCATGTTGGTTTGGTGCGGCGGCCGGGATTTGAACCCGGGATCGCCGGCTCGGGAGGCCGGCGTCCTAGACCAGGCTAGACGACCGCCGCCAATTATATATTAATAACTAGGGTTTTTATTAATTCGCATTAGCGTGTCGAAGTTACTGATGGGTTATAGCTGGTGGTTATAAGAAATATAAGGGTTTTGGCGCAAAGATATGTTGGCAGGGCCCGTAGCTCAGCCAGGATAGAGCGCCGGCCTCCTAAAGGCTGGTCTAGGTATGCCGGTGAAGCCGGCGGTCCGGGGTTCGAATCCCCGCGGGCCCGCCACAATGTGTGGGGCTCCTAATGTTTGTTGCTTCTTTATTAGGTTGGGTGGCTAGCTATCTTATGGAAAGTGGTTGTTGTGGATATCGTTGGCGAGCCTTTTAGGTACATTGTTGAGAACATCAGGGCTATTGTCTCTAGGGAGCTGTCTGTTTCTGAGGGTGATTTGAGAATTGAGATCCCTTCTATGTATGAGCTGGGGGATCTTGCTATACCTCTTCACCCTATCTCTAGGAAGCTTGGTAATGATCCTGAGAGCATATACGGCATGATCAGGGATGGTCTTCTTGGTAGTGGCTATGTTGAGAAGGCTGTGCTTTCTTCGGGATACATTGATATCTGGATCGATGTTGGGGAGTTGGCGAAGATAGCTTTTCGTTCTATAGATGTGCTTAAGGATCTATATGGTGTTGTCAAAACCAGTGATCCTAAGAGATATGTTGTTGAATACGTCTCTGCAAACCCTGTGCATCCCCTGCACATAGGGTCTGGGAGAAACGCTGCCCTGGGTATAGCTATATCCTCTATGCTTAGGCTTAGAGGCCATGAGGTTGTGACCAGGTTCTATGTAAACGATATGGGCAGGCAGGTAGCTATCATGGTTCTGGGCTTCATGCTCCTCGGAATGCCAGATCCTCCCGAGGGGGTTAAAGAGGATCACTGGATCGGCTATATATATGCTTCGACAAACACAATAATAGAGATCATAAGGCTGAGGAAAAATCTGGAGAAGCTGAAAGAAGAGGATCCAGAGGGGTATAGGGAGAAGCTAAAGATCCTGGATGAGCTCATGGCAGACGCTGCAAGGCTCAGCAGCAAATACCCATCTACATTCAACACGCTTCTAGAAAAGCTATCGAGGATCGAGGATCCGGAGGCTGAGATATCAAAACTAATGATCTCCTATGAAAAAGCCTCAGAAGAACAGGTGGTCAAGGCCTTCAGAAAAGCAGTGGATCTATGCATAAAGGGCTTCAAAAAAACCCTAGAGACCCTGGGAGCCCACTTCGACCGCTGGGACTATGAGAGCGACCTAGCATGGGAGGGTGTTGTGGAGCAGGTAATACAGGCAGCAAGATCCTCGAGACACTTCGGCTACCACAAGGGAGCACCAGCCCTGATATTCGACAAGATCTTGATGGAGAAGGGCATAAGGGAAAAGCTAATGCTACCAAAAGCCCTAGAGATCCCGCCGCTGATACTTATGAGAAGCGATGAAACAACGCTATACACGGTAAGGGATATAGGGTATAGTGTGAAGAAATTCTCCGAAAACAAGGCGGACTATGTTATAAACATAATAGCATCGGAACAAACACTCCCACAAGCACAGCTGAGACTCGCTCTATATGCACTGGGCTTTGAGAAAGAGGCCTCAAACCTAATACACTATAGCTACGAGATGGTCATGCTCCCAGGACAGAGAATGAGTGGAAGGAGAGGCAGGTACGTGACCCTCGACGAGGTGATAGAGATGGCTATAAACAAGAGCTTACAGATCCTGTGGGAGAGAGGATCAGAAGCCCCTGAAGACGCCGCAAGAGCCATAGGCGTCTCAGCCATTAAGTACGCCTTAACCTCTGTCTCGCCATCGAAGCAGATAGTGTTCAAAATAGATGAGGCCCTCAACTTTGAGAGGAACTCGGCACCATATATTATGTATACATATGCAAGAGCATCAAGCATATTGAGAAAAGCTGGCGATATACCCCCCATAGATGAGATCGAATTCAAAGCCGGTGCCGAGAATCTTAAGAGAAGACAACTCCTGATCGAGATCTCGAGGGCCCCCACAGAGCTCACAAAAGCTATAGATGAGCTCAAGCCAGAGGATATAGCCTCCACGCTCATAAGGATCTCTGATCTATTCAACTCATGGTACCAAGAAGACCAGGTTCTGAGAGAGCCGGACCCCGGTGTCAGGGCATATAAACTCCACCTAGTGAGAGGGGTTAAACAGGTTCTCGGAAGAGGCCTTGTAGCGCTGGGAATAGAGCCTCTAGAGAAGATCTAGGACTTGTTGCTTCCCAGAAGCACCCGATCTATTACCTCGTGGGCCTTTTCCGCGTCAAGCAGGGTTGGTGTTTCAACATCTATACCCCGGCATCTCTCTATAAAGGCTCTTATCTCTCTCACAAGTGCCTCTGTATCCTTGACCCTAAGGTGTTCATAGTCGCCGTCTCTGCTATTCTTGCGAATGATATATTGATTAACATAGTCACCCTCTATATAGCTCTTGCCTAAAGATATGATAGCCTTTCTTACCTTATTCTTAGAAACACCGTCTACGTTGATAAAAACGCTTCCTCCCCTATGTTTGGCATACATTGTGAAAGCCTGATCATCCTCTAGATCGTGTATATGCCAGCTTATAGGATCTATATCGCTGTTGGTAAAATACCGCGCGAGATCTATATCGTGGATAGCTAGATCCAGAATGATGCTATTAACCCTAGCCCACGGAGGCCTCCTGCTAAGCCTGAGGAGATATATATCCTCCAAAATATCCCTAGATTCTGATAGATATCTCTTTATCCACACACTTATAGGATCAAACCTTACTATAAAGCCAGGCATTGCAACCACACCTCTCCTCTCGGCCATGTTTCTGAGCACTCTCACCTTCTCCAGACTATCGGCCACAGGCTTCTCGATCATTACATTAAAACCCATCCTGATCAACTCTGCCGAGATCTGTGCAAGGCTATTTATCGAGGTCGCCACTATCACGCCCAAAAGATCTCTGTGCTTCTCAAACTCACCAAGATCTTTAGCTGCTTTTGCACCGACCTTTTGGGCGAGTAGTCCAGCCCTCTCCATATCCAGATCATATATTATTGATATATCCGCAACACCGGCCCCACGGATCTTAGTAGCTATTGTGGAACCCCACCTACCTGCCCCAACTATGCCGAGCCTATGCATCTCAGCCCCCATCCACAACTGAGAAAGCCTGTAGCAGTATATAAGGAATATCATCACCAGCATAACCAGCCCGTGATCCACGACTAGACAGCCAGGGCCTCACTTCGCCTTCTCAATAACCACCTCCCTATCTGATACCCTATCCACAACATGGACCAACCCGTATCTAGTAAACAGATCTAGAGCCTCGCTGAGCTCCCTAACCTGGGGCTCCGTGGCATTTATCCTCAGCCTCTCCCCCTTCTTTATCTTTCTAAGATTCGATAGAATGGCTGCAACAACTCCGCCACATCTTTTAGCCTCCTTCTCAAGATCTAGTGTGCGGGCCTCTGCTATAGAGCCCACCATATGTTGGAATACCTAAGATGCTTATATCCATCCCATTTCTATCCATAGACGAGGCTACAGTGTTTTCAGCAATAGCATCTTTAAAAGATCTGCTTGAAGATCTAGTAACCTGAGCACAGGTTAAACAGCGCATCAATTAATTAACCCGCGGGAGACAGAATTTTTGGTGAAGAAGCTAAGGCGCTTCTGATAGGTGATGTGGAACTCCGGCCTGATCCGTCACTAGCCTTTATTATTAAAATGCCGCGTTGCTATTACGCTGATAGAACATAGGTTAACAGTGGATCCGGGGTCTCTTCGAACCCCATCGATCTATTAACGATAGTTTTATATTACTCATGATATAGATTCTTATGGGATGCATCATGGTGTGTAAGAATAAGGTTAAGGTAAAAGACACAACAACCGGAAAGGAGATCGAGATAGCCCCTGAGAAGGTATGGCCCCTAGCCCCTAAAGGTAGAAAGGGTGTTAAAATAGGGCTCTTCAAGAGCCCTGAAACAGGCAAGTATTTCAGGGCAAAGCTTCCCGAGGACTACGAGTGCTAGAAAACATTGCAAGACTGATATAAAGTGCATAAGTCTAGTTTATATATTTTTGTCCTCTATTGCGAAATATAGGTTGGAGGAGGTGGTATTATGAGCGATAGAGAGGGCTTCGAAGAACGTAGATCTAGCACTTCTAGCACCACTGACAAGTGGTACGCCTTATCTCTAAAACTACACAACATATATAGAGGAAAAATAGAAACAGTACCCAAAGTCCCTGTGAGAAGCCTCGAAGAATTCGCAATATGGTACACACCAGGAGTCGCCGAACCCTCGAGGGCTATTAACAGAGACCCAGATCTATCGTTCACCCTAACCTCAAGATGGAACATGATAGCCGTGGTGACGGACGGCACAAGAGTCCTTGGCCTCGGAAACATCGGCCCCGAGGCCAGCTATCCCGTTATGGAGGGCAAAGCCCTCCTTTTCAAATACCTGGGAGGGGTTGATGCCGTACCACTACCAATAAGGGCTAGGAGTGTGGATGAGTTTGTCAACATAGTTAAGAGCGTTGAGCCTGCCTTCGGCGGCATTAATCTTGAGGATATCGAGAGCCCTAAGTGCTTCTATATACTCGAGAGGCTGAGAAAAGAGCTCAGCATTCCAGTCTGGCATGATGATCAGCAGGGGACCGCAACAGCAGTCCTAGCCGGGCTTATAAATGCGCTTAAACTCGTTGGGAAGAAGATATCTGATGCCACAATAGCCCTGGTAGGGGCCGGCGCCTCTAACATAGCTACTGCAAATATACTTATAAAATACGGTGCAAAGCCCGGCAATCTCATTCTAGTCGATACGAAAGGCATTCTCCACAGCGAGAGAGAGGATATGGATAAGCTTATGTTTGAACATCCATGGAAATACGATCTAGCGATAAGGACAAACGCCGATGGAAGAAAAGGAGGAATTAGAGAGGCTTTAAAAGGAGCCGATGCGGTTATAGCAGCCTCCAGGCCAGGGCCCGATGTTATCCATAAAGAGTGGATCAAGGAGATGAACAAAGACCCCATAGTGTTTGCGCTAGCCAACCCGGTTCCAGAGATATGGCCCTGGGAGGCGAAAAAGGCTGGGGCAAAGGTTGTCGCAACAGGTAGAAGCGATTTCCCCAACCAGATAAACAACAGCCTGGTTTTTCCCTCAATGTTTAGAGGTGTTCTCAGTGTGAGGGCTAGGGCTATAACGGATGAGATGATCATAGAGTTTGCAGAAACCCTTGCGGGATATGCCGAGAAGAGGGGGATCAGTGATGACTATATAATACCAACTATGGAGGAGTGGGAGGTGTATGTGGAAACAGCTCTAGCTGTTGGGTTGAAGGCGATGCAGCTCGGGATAAGCAGGCTAACGCTATCTAGAGAGGAGCTTCTAAGCGATATCGAGGCACAGATAATGTCTTCCAGGCAGAAGCACGAGACGCTTATGAGGTCTGGTTTAATAAAGAGTTATGGTGAATATTAATGATCGAGGGAAGTGAGTATAATATAAGACCGGCTAGAAAAGAGGATATGGAACAGATATCAGATCTCGTTCTAAGGCTTAAAAAGCTTAACGAGGAGTTCGACCCCCTCTATACAGTGAGGCAAGAGGCGCCAGAGATCGCGAGGAAATATGTAAGTGATTCCCTTGACAAGGACGACGTTGTTCTCCTAGTAGCGGAGTCCTCTGGAAAAGTGGTTGGCGCTATAAGGGCAGAGATCAGATCAAGGATCTTTTATGAGCCGCTGATCGCTGGAGTAATAACTGATCTATATGTTCTCCCGAGCTATAGGAGAAAGGGTGTTGGCGAGGCATTGATATCAGCTCTAACAAAGATCCTAAGATCTAGGGGTATAAGGCTCGTATCAGCAGAGTTTCCCCCAATGAACAAAATAGCTGTAGAGTTCTACACAAACCTTGGCTTCAAGCCACTCTTATATGTCTTCTTCAAGGAGCTATAGCTCCTATCACCAAAACAGCCATAATTTTTTCAAAACATCCGAATCAACAAGGATCAATAAGATGTTGTGTGGGGGTTATAAAGCTATGGGCATCGACTCAGCCTATGTGAATACCTATCTTGAGATCTTCAGCATCGTTCTCAAGAGATATTGGAAGAGGCCTGGGATCTGGAAGAACCCTGATTAGAGCATCTCCCCTACCCATTATAACCATCAGCTGCTCTATTATCTCCCTATTGATTTTTAGGAAATTAGAAGCATCGGCCCAGAACTTCTTGCTAGGAGTGTTGAGCACTATGAGAACACCTGAGTTCTCCAGAATCCTGTCCCAGTTTTCGCCAAAGTCCCTGAAACTCTGGGTTGCCAGGAGGACTGAGAGCCCATAGCCCCTGCTAAGCTTCACCAGGTTTAGAACCCTGTTGGAGCTTCTCCCATACTTGCTAAGGATCCATGCCTCATCTATCACCAAAGCCCCTCTAACAGTCTTCGGGTCTATGTTTCTTGAAGACATATAGTTTATCATGTCGAGGAAAACTATGTTCATGGCATAGCTCAGCATCTCCTCCCTCTCTTTAGAAACACCGGCCAGGGAGATCACGTTGATAGCCTCTTCTCTAACTGAGTAGTGACCAGTAGAATATAGCCCCCCATCTAGAAAGGCTATCTCATCTAACACCCTAGAGATCATTATGCCCTCTGGGCTATCCCCATCTACAAGGCCTGTGATAACGTGATGCCATGTTGGAAGAGGTGTTAGCTCGTATGCCCTTCTCAATGCCTTATAGAGAGAAGCCTGGATCTTTATATCCTGGATCTCGTAGGAAGATACTATAGATTCAAAAACCTGGCCAGCTCTCCCAGCAGGATCTATGTGGTATGGGTACAGAGACCCCAGAGGGTTTCTCGGTATTTCTATTAGATTGAATGAGTAGCCCCTCTTCTCCAATCTACTCCTAATATCCCCCTTAACATCGATCATGAGGACTGTTACAGAGTATAGGGAGTTCATCTTCGCAGCTATGCTTAGAAGAGTCTCAGTCTTCCCAGACCCTGTGGGCCCAACGGTTATTATATGGGGGCTCATAGATTTATTCGGGTTCCAGAATATGTTCCTCCCACTATTGATAACCCTCCCCAAAAGGATCCCGCTCGCATCGCTACCTCTTGAATGAAGGCTTGTCTTTACAAAAGGGGAGAAATATATAGACTGTGACGATGTTATTGTAAGCCTGTTCCACAGAACCTTTCCAAGGATCCTCAGCAAAGGGCTACGACTTTTCACGAAAAAACTCATTAAGAGCAGCTATCGCGCCAAGCCCCTTGAGATCCTCTGTATATATTCCTATGCTTCTTAGCCCCTCCCTCAACAAAGAGATCTTGTGGGAGAGCTTTTCGAGGGCCTCATCCTCTGTTGATCCCCACGATGAGACACTGAAGATCATGTTTATCGAGAAAGGCGCCTCTCCACTTAACATTTTTTTCTTTATCCTTCTCAGCCTCTCAACCTCTGTTCTGAGCTTCTCATTGGTGGGATCTGTTTCTAGCATGACCTGCTTAACCTGTATAGCCCTATCTATTCTGCTCACAACCTCCTCCGGCTTTATAGGTGTAACAACCACCCTTAGATCTATTGGGGCGTTCTGGGAAAGGATCTTAACATAGGTGTTCAGCATCCTCTGAACCTCCTTACCATCGAGATCCTCTAGGATCTCTGTGAAATCCCTAACCACTAGGAACCCTCTCGCTATGCAGCCTTTGCCATCACAGCTAACGATTCTTCCACCAACCAGCTTTAGATCCTCAGATCCATATAATATTCTGGCCACCTGCCCTGGTAGTTTAAAAAACATCCTCAGATCCATTGTTCCAGCCTGCCCATAAGTTCTAGAAGCTTATAAGAGGTTCTCACAGCGTTAGCCACCATATCCCCAACGCTCTCAGGGGCTAGTAGATATTCTCTATAGACAGCCCCATCGAAGATCGATAGTCTTAGAGGTTCTAGCTCAGCGGAGATCCCTAGATCTACAACGTTGGTTCCAGGAGATAGAGAGCCCTGCTTAGCTATAAAGCCTTTCCCGGGGATCGCTATAGAGTATGTTACGCGCCTCCTAGCTACGACAAGGATCTGTGTTCCCTTACCGGGTAGGTTGAGGATCCGGGCCTCCTCTATTGGAGATAGATCCTCGTGTGAAAGTGGAGAGAGGTGAGCATAGAACCCGCCCTCAGAGCACATAGACTCGACGAGGCCCGCTATTTTGTTATGCTCTTCAACACATCTGGATAGACCCTGTAGAAGGATCTCTCTAGACACAGCCCATCTAAATCCCCCAGCTTCGATATCCACAGCAACTCTTGCTGGAGCCTCGCAACCCCCTATGGATATTCTAATAGTTTCCCCATCTCCCCCCGCCTTTTCAAAGGAGGTATTGGCGCATCTAACGCTAACGCGAGCCTCTCTGTCGAACCCGCTTAGGCCGCTAGGATCATCTATTTCTACCATTTCTACCAACAGCTCGCTCTTATCACCTAAATGGTTTAGAGAAACCTTTATATCGATCTCTATATTTTCAATAGCGAGAGGGGCTCTGTAGAAAGCCCCACCATCTAGATCGCCTCTTATAGCTGTTATTTCGAGCCACGCATCTCCTTCTATAGGCTGTTCTTGTAGACATATTTTGAGACTTACCTTTTCCTCACCGCCTCTGCCTAGGTCTATATTGAATGAAGATGAACCTATAACCCTGTTTCTAGATACCACTCTTGCTATGTATCTATATAGATTATGCACCTCTTTCCCTCTGATCCTCAGCACAGCATCTACATAGCCGGGTGAGTTGCAATTAACATGCAGACCTGTTCTCGTTACCCTGAGTCTTGAGCTCTCGATATCTATTGTTGGGGGCTCTAATTTGATCTCTATCTCTGCCCTGTGCCTAGATACTATGTCCTCCAGCTCAACATAGGATCTTGCTGCTCTACCCAATATCCTGGGCGCTATAGATACCTCTATATCTCTATCTCCCCTAGCTATGTTGAGGACATCCACGTCCCCGCCTATAGATATGCTTGATATCTTCTCACCACCACTAATAACGATCCCGGCTGTGCTGTTAACTCTCCCCTCTATAGAGATCTCTGTCTCGCCAAGCTCTACTATACCAACCATGTTTCTCTTTATACAAACCACCTTGTCTAGATAGCCGCTACACAGAACCTCTGGATCTTTGGTGAGGGAAAGCACCTCCCTCCCATCTATAGATCTTATTGCGAGCCTGCCCCCCAGATCTATTACAAGCCCCTCGCTACTCACCGATACGCGTCTAGATCCTTCTAGACGTATTTCTGGCCTAACTACAAGGGAGCCTTTTATAGCTATCAAATCGCTGTTTATCATCAACACATGCGAGTCTCTCAGCCTGCCTAGATATGTTGGCTTTGTAGATAGCCTTGCTATAGGCTTAAAACTCCTTAGATCGCTCTCTAGGAGCCAGCCATTCTTATGATCATATAACAAGAGGATCTTATCCTCAGGTATCCACGCTACCCCCACAGATCTCAGGGGCGCTTCTAGATACAGGTTCTTACCAACATATATAGAACCCCTATCCCTTATCCCCACAGTAGCTACTCTATAGCCTATTGAACATCCGATCGGCGGGCCACTAGCATCATGGATCACGTAGCCACCGTGCTCAGATCCAAAGTATATCCTGGTATATCCACTAGATTCAAAAGCAACTATAGAGTGACCCTCTCTCCGCTCTATGCAAAAGCTGGTAACAGGGTATAGAAAACCCTGATCTATAGCTGATATTTTTCTCCCAAGACCTCTCTCCCTGATAAGAACAACAGATCTATCTATATAGCGCGCAGACCCCATGATCTCCTTAACACCGACAGGCCTGGCTCTGATGCTGTCTTCAGCCACCTCTATTACGTGGCCTCCCCTATCGGTGATCGCTATAGCTATGTTGTTTCCTATCAATGCAGCTCTAAGAATCCTCCCCAGATCTCTGCACCTATCGCCAAAACAGATCTTAGATCTGTCGTGATACACCCACGATCGATCTATACGGCTTCTCAGATTCATCGACGGCCCCATAAGTATCTCCCCCCTTCCAACCTCAGCATAGATAACATCGGGGCCTACTCCCGAGTGGAGTAGCCGTGGCTCTAGATCTAGCAGGGGTTGTGGAAACACCACATCAAAGATCTCCCTAACCTTGTAGGGGATCTTTATTGAGACGCCCACAAAGGATCACCTTGGGAGAAGCGTGTAGAGAGTTAAGAAAGATATACCCATAGCCAAGGTGTTCCTAGCAGTTCCAAAGAATATCTTTGAAGCAACCAGGGAGGATGTCATTATAGATGTTAGAAGGATTGTTAACGTGCCTACCCCATGTGCCATCGATCCAAGCATTGGGATCATTTGGGCAAGTATTATAGGCTGTGTTAGAGACGCTATTAGAGGGAGTAGAGCTCCTATGATCCTGTTGGTGTTTTTAGCCACAATATCGAGGATCTCCTCCGAAAACCTTGTGAAAACAGCTGGCTCTATCTCACCCCTCTCCCTAAAGAACCCTATGGCGAACAATATGTAGTGCAATATCCATGGGGAATAGGGGCCTGTGTTGCGAGCCTCCCTATCGAGATCATATCCACCCAGCGTCCTATAGGCCTTTACATAGCTACTTACAGAGACAAGGATCTCCCTTGCCCTTCTGATCCCTGATAAATGGCTTGCAAACACCACAAGCCATATAGATCCCAAAGCTATCATGGGTATAGATAACCATGCTATATAGCCTTTGGCAACACCTACCTGGATAATAGATAATGCTACCATGTATATCAACACGTACATCGAAGCTATAAGGCCTATGGAGATTATGCTTATAATGAGAAAGAACCTCCTTCTCCTGTCTCTCACCACGAGCCTTAGCGGGAGAGGCGTCTGGGGTAGTGAGAGCACAGCGAGAGGTGCAAATACTCCTATCAAGACCCCTGTGCTTAACGCTATATGGCTTCCAAGTATGGATGAGATGCCAAGGATAAGAATCGGTGCTGTGGTGAGCACCATGATAAGCACCAAGCCTGCCTGGGCAGCTAGATCTATGGATCTTGAGGCCTGTTTAGAAGCATCCCTGATCATCTCGAGGCTAAGAGTGCCTAGCGTCTCAACACCCATTCCCATGCTCACACCTGATAGGTATGTTAGAAGCACCTTCTTAACACCCCTGGGGATCCCGGCAAGCCCCCCCACAGCACCGTCAATGCCTATATACTTCGACGCATTGATAATCCTTCTCGAAAGGCTTCTAAAGTATTTGAAAACCGGGGCCTCGCTGGCCGAGACAATGTGCAGAGCCTCGACAAGCTCGAGCCCTGTTCTAGCAACTGCAGATGCCATGAAGACTAGGTATGGAAGCTCTTCAGCCAGGCCTCTAGCCCTCTCTAAAGATCTCGAGATCCTTGCGAGGATCTTGCCTAGAGACACTATAGATCCTGTGACAGCGGTGAGGATCGATATCTCAACGCTATACGGTACCCTCAGTAAGAAGCCCATGACCAGGGCAAGGGCTATAGAGACTCCAACCCCAACCACAGCTGTCAATACCTCTCTTCCAATCGATAGGTAGTCCTTATAGCTCGAGATAGAGGCAGCCAATAGATCTGAGTATCTTTTCCTAATCTCTGAGAAGAGATCCATTTGACCCTGGCCTCTAGCTATAAACCCTCCCCAAAATGCTCTCAACACCGTTAACCCTGATCCCGCTGTTCTTGGCTAATCTAACGCTTTTCTCAAAGATCCTATGGTTCTCTTCACCGATCACGTATACAGTGTTTATACCTATATCATCCCCTTCTCTTACAACGATCTCGTCAACCCTCTTAACACATCTACCAACAGATCTGCCGTTGACACAGCCGATGCCCATGATAACTATAGCCCATATGCTCGCGATCTGGTGTTTAGCCATGTTTATAGGCGGCGACATAAGCCTGGTAATAACCTCCTCAGAGGATCCCCCGTGGAATGTTGTGAGAGCCCCCATACCCATATTCAGAGCCTGGGCTAGAACCTGGGCCTCTGCCCCCCGGGTCTCTCCGATCACTATGAGCCTGTTTGCCGATGATCTCAACGCTGCTTTGGCCAGGAAGAACTGATCTATCTTTATAGACCCAAGCTCATAGGCTGTATACCTAACCCACGAGCTGTTCTCAGGGATCTCTATCTCGGGCGTATCCTCTATTATAACCACCTTCCAGCTGGGGGGAACATAGCTGTTTAGAAGAGCCTTTAGAAGAACTGTTTTCCCACTAGATGGGGGGCCTGCTATAACTATAGATCCTCTGTTAAGTATTATCTGCCTCATATACTCAGCTACCTCTCTCACAATAGATCCTCTCTCTATGAGCCACTCTATAGATACCCTTTCCCCCAGCCTCTTCCTAATAGTTATCTCCGGCCTATCACCAGCTACTATCGAGTCGACAAGATGCGCCCTATGACCACCATCCTCTCTGGGAAGCTGTACATCGACAACAGGATTCGATCTAGAAACATAGGAGCGAGATCTCATTGCAATATATCTCTGAAGCCCGATCACCTCATCTAAATCCAAAACTATATTGGTCCTAATCATATCCACCTCAGGGTTCTTCTCAGCAACAACCCTGTGTCTAACCCACACAGGCCCCGAGCCGCTTATGCTTATATCCTCAACAAACGGATCATCTAAAAGAACCTGGATCCTTCCGTACTTGAACCTCTCCCTAACTAGATAGGTAGCCATATCTATATACTCATCAGGGATCCTGTATATGTTCCTCAGAACCTCCGCAATATAGTAATCATTAAGATCCCTATCCTCGGGAGCAAATCTTAGCAACTCCCCCGAGAGACTATCCACGATACCCACAAGGCTGGGAGAAGGCCTCGGAGATAGATCCACGAGGTATAGATACTCGCCATCAGAATAGGTAACGATCACATTATAAGGCCCAACACCATATTCTATAATAACATCACCCACCTCTCTGACAGGAATACCACTATGAGATCCTATCCTGTGATCTACAATCTCCCCATATTCAATATCAACTGAATTCAACCCTCTACGGCTGGCTCTGCGCACCCTTCTCCCAAAGATCTCTTTAAATATAGACTTCCTAGAAAAAAGAGTATTGAGCTTTATAAACCCCATTGGAACGCCCCCTAGCTCCCTGTCGCCCTTATAGTCTTCTCCACATTGGAGCTCAGGGACTTAATAGTAACTATGACTTCATTAACCTTAGCCGCACCGCTTACTATAAAGGAAACTGTCCTAGACGACTTGGGATCAACGATTAAAGACGGGTTACCAAGCGGAGTGGCTGTTTGAGCAGCTATAGTATTAGCGGTGGTGTTAGAGGTATATATTACGGTTATGCTTGAGATGTTCACATGCTCATTGCCGTTATTATTTACAGTGAGAGTCACTAGAAATTTGCCTGAGCTAATGCTCTTAGACACATAGGCAGCTGTAACTGAGTCTAGCTCGGGCAGTTTTCCCACCTGCCCCGCGAGCCATGTCTGCAGTAAGAACATTACTGGGATTGCTATGGCTACGGCTATCATTATTACTACTAGCTCGCTCAGGCCTCTCGATATTCTTTTTCTCAACATCTCACCCGCTATTCTCTTAGACATATAAAAACCCACTGGCCCTCTCGAAAGTATTCAGATCCGTGATCGCATTGGATTAGATCTTTTCTATGTTAAGATTCGGGAACCTTCTACCCTACAATAATCTAGGGGCTGTTGTTAAATATCCCTCCTCACTATTCTCTATATGATGAGACTTTTTGGCAAAGATTGTTGTTGATGAGCGCGAGAGATCTTCGGGGATACCTCAGGCCCTAGCTAGGCTTGGGGATCATGTGGTGTACAAAACCCTCGACGTGGGGGACTATATAGTAGGTGAGAACATAGCTATTGAGAGAAAAAGGGTGCCTGATTTTGTTAAAAGCGTCTTTGATGGAAGGATCTTCGATCAGATAGGGAGGCTTCTCGAGGCCTATGAGAAGGTAGTGCTCTTGATCCAGGGCTCGCCTGGCGAGGTGAAAATGATCACAGATAGGTGGAGCTCTTTCTACGGAACTATAGCCAGAATAGTTCTTGAGGAGAATGTAAGCATTATATATACACATGATGTGGATGATACAGCCTACATGATCCACTCGCTTGCTCAGAAACACCAGGGCTTTGGAGCCAGAGATAGGTACCCAGTAGTGCATAGAAAGCCAAAGCTGGGCTCTACGAGTGAGTGGCAGGAATACATAGTTCAGAGCCTGCCCCATATAGGGCCAAAACTAGCTAGAAAGCTGCTCGAGAGATTCGGAAACGTGGTATCGATCTTTAATGCGAGTGCTCTGGAGCTTAGCAGGGTCGAGGGGATCTCTGAGTGGAAGGCCCAAGAGATGGTGAGGATCCTCAGGTCTCCATATGCCAGGACTTCGGGCAAGAATATCGATAAAGCTCAAGAGCCGAGTTAGACCCCTATAGATCTATACTGTAGGGGAGAAATAATGATCCCAGCATCGAGAATAGCTAGCCCCTATTGTGCCCAATATTGCGTTGCTCTACATCGAAGCCTATCTAAACTGGAGAGGCGGGATAGGCGGTGAATATTAGCTAGCCATCAATACCAAGATCCATATTAGCACTATTCTTAGAAAAGCTATCCACTGTATAGGGCTCTCTCTAAACCAAGGCCCTCTGCTCTCTATGTTGAGAAAACTCGATATAGCCTTCTCATGGAACCAGAGAACCATGATCATGGTGTTTAGCATATCCTGGGCAAGCAGTATATATTTAGAATTGTTTTTGAGGAATAGATAGAGAGGAGTCAAAAATATATTCATTTGTGGTGAGTATATATATGAAAAGCTTATAGAAAGTGTTACTGATAGGAGGGGCACTAACATGGATCCCGATTCGCTAGATCTATGAGGATCTCCGGTGCGGCGCACCATAGCTATAATAGTATATACTATGGGGGTGCACAGCATAAGCGATATAGATAGAGATCTGAGCATCTGGTCGTATATATTATCTGTCAAGAGAATATAGAAACAGTTTTCGCAATACCACTGAGAATGGTAGCTGAGAAAGTAGAAAAAGCCAGGGGGGTGTATCGATAGAAGGGCTAGAAATGGAGATGCAGCGGTAAGAACGCTGAGCAATAGAAAGAATAGCGCCTTTCTAGGTTCTCTCAACATGATCGCTATAAATATAGAGAGGACGGCGAACATCGGCATTATCTTGACAGCCGACCCTAGACCTAGCAAGAGCGATGATAGATAGATCCTTCCCTTTGTGAAGAAATACACACCGAGGATCATTAGGAGGGTTGCAACAATATCCCAGTTATAGAATAGGTAGTAGATAATAGATGGGGACGCTATAGAGAGCATAGAGAGAGCCCTCGGCACCCTTCTCTCCTCAGAGATCTTGTATATCGCATAGACATAGAGGGCATAGAAAAAGCCATTTATGATGTAAAAGCTCCTCACCACAGATGCGAAGGGATCGTATCCGAGGTGAGATAGATATAGAGCTGTCTTTGATGCTATAAGCCAGAGAGCAGCTATGATGGGTGTGTATTCAAACTCATAATCTATATATGGATACCCCGGCAGAACCCTATCATGGGATCTATAGTATATGGCAGCATAATCCGTGTACTGTGCAAGAAAAGCTGGATCATGGATTATAATGCCCATCAACACAACAGCTATAGGTATAGCTATATATAGAAAATATCTATCACCGCTACCCCGGCTATCCTTGCCCCACATATCACGGAGAATAAGCCTAGGGGGCATAAAACAATCCCCTAGCTTGTTTATCAGCTCTACGAGATCACTGTTGATAAACATATCGAGGCATACTAACCGCGGTTCGACAGGCCCGGCAATCCTTTTGGATTCATAGAGATAGCTCGAAGATCTATTAGATAGATCTTGATATCCGAATCCCCGCTGAACATCAATCTATGTTGACGATACATTCTCTATATCCAGGTCAGCGGGGCCTAGTATGGTTAGCCCCCTATCTGTTATATCTATCTCATAGACTCTCTTATCATGCCTAGTGTTTCTCATCTTCTCTATAATGAGGAACCTTTTCAGAACCCCCCCAGAGATCTTTCTTCTAAACCTTATTATACCATCCGCTATATGCTCAACACCCCATCCAAAGGCAAACATGGTTGTTATAGCATATTGAGATACTAGATATGTCGTGAATCCCCACTTACCGAGCACCTTCTTCATCAAATAGCTATACTTTCTAGCCATTACAGGCTTCTCAAGCCAGAAGGCAGAGATAGAGTCTATAACGAGCCTCGCCCTCCCATACCCCAGGGCTTTTTTAGCCTCGATCACCCTGTTTATAAGCACCTCTATCTCCATATCCTGGAGAGACCAGGGATCCTCTTGACCCTTAAGAGCATCAATTATTAATAACCTTCTCCCCAGAAAAGAGCCCCAGTCCCAGCCGAACCTCTCCACCTGCTCCAAAATAGATTCTCGATCCTCCTCTGTAGTTACGTAGATACATCTATCGCCATCGACGATACCCTGGTGGATAAAGTGAAGGCTAAGCACAGTCTTCCCAGTGCCAGGTTCTCCAACTATAGCCACGAAGAAGCCCTCCGGCACCCCTCCTTCGAGCATCTCGTCAAGACCATGTATCCCTGTGGATAGCCTTACAACCATCCTTTCACATATGAATTATAGATAGAGGCGTTAATTAGCACGGGTTTTATAGTATCTCGAGATCTTTGTAAAAACCTCTTCCCCCTTATCACCAGCTTCTCTGAGCATTCCATATAGCATGTAGCTCGGCACTGAGGCTATATAATCTCTATAGGGGTTCTCGGGGAACTTCATAGCAATAGATCTAAGCTTTCCCATCATGCCAGCTATCCAGAGCGAGATCTTTGGTACTATCTCCTCAACCTCCACACCTCCAGCCCATTCGAGAAACATCTTGAGGCCATAGGAGTCTTTATCAACCTTGCCTGTGATAACATCAACAAGATCATCCGCAACCTGGTATAAAACCCCGAGACCCTCGCCAAAAGCCGATGCTAGATCCTCATAATGTTTGCCAGCCCTGGCAGCCCTGGCGCCGAGAAAAGTTGCTGCTTTAAAAACAGCCCCTGTTTTCAACCTAGCGAGGGTCTCATAGCCAGCTATCCCAGGGCCGGGGCCAAACACATCGATCACCTCGCCGCTTGTTGCCTGGAGCCATGCCTCTATAACCTTCACAAGAGCATCGAAGCCGTATTTCTCTATCATGAGCTGCGCCTTGGGTATGAGCATGTTTGCTATCAACACTGTTTTCGAAACACCATATCTTATCCATGATGAGAGAGAGCCTCTCCTAATGATATCTAGATCTATTATATCATCAAGAGCCAGTGAAGCTGAGTGGACAAGCTCTATAGCAACGGCAGCATCTATGGCATCCTCAGCCCTTCCCCCAAGACTTTCACAAACAAGCACAGCTAGGACCCCTCTGAACCTCTTACCGCCTCTCGATATATAGTCAACTATCTCGAGAACCTCCCCCTCATAGTTCTTAACAACGCCCTCCAACACTCTCTCTATCAAGGACTTCCTACCCTCAAAATACCCCTTCAGAAGCTCAACATCAACATCGAGGGATAGGCCCATATCGCTTCTCTCACCATATCATAACGCATATGAGGTAATAAGTGGAACAAATAGCTATTAACCCTCAAACCAAATACTAACTGGCGGGTAGGGCTGGGGGGCCCGCCCACTCCCATACCCGAAACGGGCGTGATGCGGGGGCCAGTAACCGCTCCAGGCCATATATAGTGCCGAGGGATCCTCTCTCTAGCTATGAAGCCCGCCCCGTGGGGCTTGCGGTGGTGGAGGCCCTCTCGGAGGAGAGGGTCTAACCATCTTTGCGGGGGGAAAGTGGCCAGGCCCGGAAGGGAGCAACCTAACCCCCGACGCAAGCGTTCACGGGTCACCGGGGGGAGTGAGGGGGGAGGGAAAATCCCTCGGCGCTATATATGGTTTGGGGCGGGGCCGCCGAGAAGTTATTTGTGGCTTTTGCCCTACACCTAAACGATCCTTAGTTCGATAATACTATAATACCGAGTAGCGCTTATCCTAGTGGTGACAAAAACTTGTCGGGAGCCCCACATCCCCACATAAGGATCAAGCTGGAGAGTTTTGAGGATATGGTTCTTTTTATGCTGAGCCGTGTTTCTCCCGGCTTTCCCCTTATAACGATTACCTGTAGGGAGGGAGAGTGCTTTGCACTGTCGCCCCTATCCGACAGGATCTTTGTTATAATAGAATCGCCGTCGCCCAGGGGCAGGGAGTGTAAATACTACTATATAGATGATTCCGGTAGCGTATCGTGCTCCCAGAGACCTGTGATAGGGAGGCCGAACCTTACCATTATAAAGGTAAAGGAGTACAGCTTTAACTTTTAATAACGCTGCTGAGCACAATAGAAGATCTCTATTTCAAGGCATGGATCAAGGGTTAAGGATAATTTGCCTCTATAGGTTTTCTATGATGGTGGTTTCTTGCTCCGTCAGCTAGGCCCCGAGGATCTCGCGAACATAGTTTTGATCTCGAACCCAGCCTTATTCAAAGACCCCTCTAAAGCGCTGTTCACAGTAACCAGGATCTCTATTGATAAAGATAGGTACGAATCCAGCATCTGGCTTCTAAACCTATCAACTCTCGAGTACGAGCCTCTTGAAAGCGGTGTGGGGGATAGATGCCCAACCCCCGCCCCAGATGGAAAGCGCTATGTCTTCCTATCTCGAAGAACCCTTAAGGAGGATTCTAGAGGAACAGAGATCTGGGTTTCGAGGATAGATGGCTCCCCGAGATTGGTCACAATATTCGAGCTGGGTGTCAACTCTATCTCGTGGTCTCCAGACTCTAGATACCTCTCCGTGGTAGCAACTGAGGGCAGGGTTGAGGAGGATGTCAAGATAGTAGATAGGATAGATCTTTGGTTCAATAACGAGGGCTACACGTACTCGCTCCAGAGAACGCTATACATAGTTGATACGGAGAGCGGCTCTAGGCAGAGGGTCTCGCCAGAGGGGCTCAGGATCAACACGGCCTCCTGGAGCCCCGACGGAAGGTATGTAGCGTTTGTCGCCAGCAAGGACCCCATAGCACCTTATATGAATCAACTCTATCTCTACGATGTCAAGAGGGAGGAACATATAAAGCTCATAGATGGTATGACTATAAATAGCATTGCATGGTCTCCATCGTCGAGCAGGATAGCGTTGATCGGCCATAAAAGGGAGAGGGGATCGGCTACACACAACAGACTATTGATCTATGACACTTCTGGGAACGAGCTTATAGATACGAGGGGGAGGATAGATAGGAATCTTCTAAACACCATGAACTCAGACGTTAGAGGGCCCTCGTGCTCACCAAATGCTGTGTGGGGCGAGGATAATAAGATCTACTTTATGGTCTCCGACTCAGGCGAGACCTATCTAGGATCATATGATCCCTCAAAAGAACTCTTCGAGACGGTCTTGAGAATACCGGAAAGCACTGTCGATGAGTTTAGCTTGGTAAGAGGAGATCTGATAATAGCAACCATAATGAATCCAACAATGCCTAAGGAGATATATGTAAAGAGGGGAGAAGAGATTAGAAAAGCCACCAGCTTCAACGATTTCTTCACCAGCACATACAAGCTCTATAGGCCACAGCACTATAGGGTGAGGGCGGGTGATGGCGCCATGATCGACTGCTGGATCATGGTTCCCGACAAGATAGGAGAGAAGATCCCAGCGATTCTATATATACATGGCGGCCCTAAGACCATGTTTGGATGGAGCTTCATATACGAATTCCAATACCTGGTATCCAGGGGCTTTGCGCTTATATACCCTAACCCGAGGGGGAGTGATGGGTACTCTGAAGAGTTTGCAGATATTAGAGAGCATTATGGCGAGAGGGACTATATGGATCTTATGGAGGTTGTTGAAGAGACTACCAAGATGTATAGCTTCATAGACTGTGAGAGGCTGGGCGTTACTGGGGGAAGCTATGGTGGCTTTATGACCAACTGGATAGTGACCCATACGGATCGTTTTAAAGCTGCTGTTACACAGAGATCTATAAGCGACTGGATCTCTATGTTCGGCACAACAGATATTGGGTACTACTTCGTGCCAGACCAAATAGGATGTCTACCATGGGAGAACCCTGATAAGTGCCTCGACAAGAGCCCCCTGAGATATGCCAACAGGGTTAAGACACCCACTCTAATAATACATAGCCTTGAGGATTATAGATGCTGGGTGGATCAAGCGATAGCTTTCTTCAGAGCGCTTAAGCTTAACAATGTTAAAACAAGGCTCGTTCTCTTCCCCAAGGAGAACCACGAGCTCAGCAGAAGCGGCAAGCCCAAGCACAGGGTAGAGAATCTTAAGCACATAGCAGGGTGGTTTGAGGAGCATTTAAAATGATCCGGGGGAGGGATATGGATCGTCTTAGGGTTTTAGTCCTAGCAGGTGGCTCGGGAAGAGAGCTAGATCCACTTACTAGAGGCGAGCCCAAAGCCTTCCTAAGGATCATGGGTAAAAGCATAGTATCCCACACAATATCGAGGCTCGTAGCAGCTGGCTATAGAGATATATATGTTGTGAGCGATAAACCCCAATCCATGGAGAGAGAGGTTAGTGAGTACAGAAGGGTCTCGAAAATACATGTGGTTGAACAAAAAGGAGTTGGTGTAGGAACAGCGCTTCTATCGGCCCGCGATAAAATGGATCTTGGGGAGAGGGAGAAGTTCCTGCTAGTGTATGGAGATATATTGGTGAGCCCCTCAGCCTATATCTCTGCCCAGAGCGCTGCTCTCGAGAGCGGTGTGGATGGAGCTATGCTGGCTGTTCCAGAAACACCTCTCCAGAGCCACGGCATAGTTGAGGTTGATGAGTGGGGCAGGGTTGTATCTGTTAAACAGGCCGGTGAATCGCTTGGAAGGGACGATGAGGCTAGATATATTTCTGGAGGGATCTATGTTTTTGAACCAGAGATCTTCGATCTTGTTGAGAGGCTGGGCGATATTGTGAAGGCATACGATGTTATATCCAGAGAGAAAAAGATCAAGGCTATATTTTGGGGCCACTACTGGGTCAACATAGGAAGCCCATGGGATCTGCTGACCGCCAGCTACTACATGCTGAGCGAGCTGGATAGAAGCTATATAAGTGCAAGGGCATCCATATCGAGATCAACAATAATAGAGGGGCCTGTGATAATAGAGGATGATGTGACGATAGATCACAACGTGATCCTTAGGGGGCCTCTCTATATAGGAAGAGAGGTATTTATAGGTGTGAATACCTTCGTGAGAAACGCAACGTCAATAGAGGATAGATCTGTGATCGGTTCGTACTCCGAGATCAACAGATCTGTTATTATGAGGGGAGCAACAATAGGCAGGGGCAGCTATATAGGCTACTCAGTAGTTGGTGAGAGAGCAGTTATAGAGCCCAACGTGGTTACATGGAACATAGCGTTCCAGCCCGAGAGGAGAACCCTTGCCAGAGGGAGGGAATATGCTAAAATAGGCTGCACAATAGCTAAGGGCTCTAGAGTTAGATCCGGATCTATAATACATCCGGGAGAAATAGTGGTATAGATATACAAACCCACGTACTTATATCCCCCCATTAGTATAACCCTGCTTGAGGCTCTCCACATGCAATGGGATAGAGAAAGGTTTAGGAGAATGTTTCCAAACCTTTACAGAGAAATACAGGGAGGAGGTATAGGAATAAGCAGTGCTTCTAGAAATAGATATAATGATCCTTGGAAGGGCTATGAGCCTTCCCCCGAGGACTTTATAGCAAGAGCAAACAGCGTGGAGGAGGCGGAGGAAGTGATAAAATATCTCGAAAGAACAGGAAGGATCTCGGGTGAGAAGGCGGAGGAGCTGAGGAGAAAGCTCCGGCGAGAAGGCCTAGAGGGATTCGGTGAAAGGAGAACGCCTGGATATTATTTTAGGAGAGCCGCGAGTGTAAATAGCGAGGAAGAGATTGGTGAAAGCGGCGAGAGATAAGATATGCGTTCTAGACCTTGATGGAGTGGTTTTCGACGTATCGTACAGACTATCCATAGCCGAGGCAGAGGCTAGGGGGGATAAGAAGCTATTCTGGCAGATCTTTTTGAGAGAGGATCTAATGGACCTCGACAAACCCAGAGAAGCCGGGATAGAGGCTGCTAGAAGATGTCTAGAGAATGGCCACCATGTCCTATTCCTAACAGGCAGGCCGGAAAGGCTGTTAGAAAAAACCATAGAGCAGATTCAAAGAGTAGGGATAAAGCTCGGGGGAAATGTATACATCATTATGAGGCCTTCCAGCGGTACTAGAGCTAGAAACAGTTTCAAACCACCCATATCTATCCCGAGGCTGCCCGAAATGATAGACCCCAAAGTCTTTAAGCTAAAAGTGCTTGATGAGATCTCTAAGATATACGATATAGCGGAGATCCATGAGGATGACGAGGAGATCCTGAGGGAGGCTTGGAAAAGATATCACAACGCCAAACTCTATCTACATATCGATAATTGGTTTAAACCGTATAGGGGTAGAAGGTTATTTTAGAACCCCTATGATCCCTATCTCTTTCTAAGCCCTGTTCTTCTAGCAGCTATATGGCCAACTTTTCTCCCCGGCGGAGCTGTTCTCGATACCGTTGTTGGGTGAGACTCGCTCTGATGAGATCCTCCTCCAAATTTATGCGATACAGGGTTCATAGCAACACCTCTCACCCTCGGCCATTTTCTAGCAGTGGCTTTGTATTTGTGGTAGGACGCGCCTGCCTTTAGGAGGGGCTTCTCCAGCCTCCCAGCCCCTGCTGGAACACCTATAGTTGCTCTGCAGCTCTCCATGAGCTCAATAACCTTTCCACTGGGTAGCTGGATCAGTGCCTTACCCCGGCTTTTGCTGATCAGAACAGCGTAGCTACCAGCCCTCCTAGCTATTTTGCCCCCATCGCCTGATCTCCTCTCTATATTACAGATCTTTGTTCCCTCGGGTATAGATCTCAGCGGCAATATATTGCCAGGAAGCGGAGGGGCCTCAGAGCCGAGCCTTATCTCCTGCCCAACACCTAGGCCCTCAACGGCTATTGTGTAGAACTCTATACCGTTCGTCGTAATGATCTTTGCTAATGGAGCCCATCTACCAGGGTCGTGAAGAAGCTCCGCCACATAGGCGCTTACTGTTTTTTCACCAAGCCTTTCTAGGGGAGGGTACCTTGCAGGTGCTACCTTCATATGGGAAGGCGATCTAAATACAGATGTTCCCCTTCCAGCTCTCTGTTGTAGAAGCTTCTTACCCACGGATCACACCCCTATAATAGTCCTAACTTTGTTGCAACATCTGAGGCTTTATATTCATCTGAAAGCCTTACATAGGCTTTCTTCTCTCCAGTTCTTGTTATCAGGGTCCTCACACTAGCCACCTTGACATTATATAGGGTCTCTACAGCCTCTCTGATCTGCTTCTTATTAGCGCCCCTCGCTACTATGAATGTTAGGGTGTTCATCCTCTCGATCAACAGGATCGCTTTCTCGCTCGACACAGGCCTCACAATAATCATCTGAAGATCTATGTTTGGAGCCTTCGCCTCCTCGCTCATATATAGATCACCCTGAACCTCTCACCCAGAGCCTTAACAGCCTGTTCAGATATAATCAACAACCTCCCAGGCATGCCGCCTGGGGCTAGATGCTCTACACCTAGTAGCTGAACATATACAGCATCAACCCCAGGCATGTTTCTGAAAGCCTGTATGGCCCTCGAATCACTTCTAGACACTACCACAAGAACACTCTTAGGCTCAACATACCTTCTACCCCTCATCTTACCCTTGCCAGCCCTTATCCTGATCCTGCTCTGGGCTCTCTCAACATCGCTCCACACGCCTATGTTTCTAAGAAACTCTCTAGCTCTACGAGCACCGTCTAGATCCTCAAGATCTTCTGTAACGACTATGGGGAGCGTTAGATCTTCATTAAATATATGACCCCTCCTCAAAACATATTCTTTCATAGACGTTGCTGCTATAGCACTGGCTATTGCGTATAGCCTCTCTCTATGGTTTATCTCTTCTCTAACAACCTTCTCGGCAGTTGGGGCATGGGCCCTCCTACCGCCCCGGGTCATCGGCGCAAAGACCGCTCTCCCATTATCAAGCCTCGGAACCCTCGCAACGCTGTGACCTACACCCCAGCTCTCCCCAACCCTCCTCTTACCCGCTAGAGGATCTCTTCCCTGAGGCTGGATAGATGCTGTCAAAGCTGCGTGGTGGGCCCTCCTTATCAGATCGATTCTCACTGGTGTGGAGAAAACATCTGGGAGAACAATCTCTGAGACGGGCTTGCCTTCTAAGTTATATACATTCACCTCAGGAGGCTCTCTAAGCCTTGGTATGACTAGCTCAACAACACCCACCAAGGATCACCTCATGTTTTTGACTCGAGTGAAATATATACTATCCTAGGAGCACCGCTAACCCTATATGGAGGGCTCCTTATGGGGTATCTAAGCACTAGGGGTCTCTTCGGCGGCCCCTGAAGGCTTCCGTGTATCAATAGATAATCCGATCTAACCAAGCCGTAGTGGGGAAAACCCCCGAGGGGGTTTATCTCCTTAGGATCTTCTCCTATTTTAAGCACTCTCTTATTATACTCAGTCCTCTTGTGAAAGCCCATCTGCCCCGGCTGTGGAACCTCTGAAAATGTGCTCTCAGCAGGGCTTCTAGCACCGACCTTTCTGCTACCCTTTCTATGCTTATGCCATCTAGGTAGCTCTTTCACACCGAATCTCTTTATAACGCCTTGGAAGCCCTTACCCTTTGTAACGCCTATCACATCGATAAACATTCCAGGAGAAAATACCTCTGAAACCCTAACAGGATGCCCGAGGATCTTTGAGACGTGCTCTATCCTCCCCGCAACATCAAGCCCGCCAACAGCTATCTCTAGAAGATCTGGTTTCTTCTTCTCCAAACCTCCTGCCAGCTTAGGCTGTGTAGCTGCTATCACAGACACCCTCTGGATCTTTGATAGAGCCTCCATGGCAAGCTTTAAAGCCCTATCAATATCATTTGGCCTAAAGGTTGATATCTTTCTATATAGCCCTAGCTCTCTGGGAGGCTCTACCCACCCCTCGGTTAGTGTGTAGAGGCCTTTAACAGGATCTCTTGCATATACTCTAAAGGCTAGGGGTATGAGGGGCGGTGTCTCAACAACCGTGACAGGCACAAATATCTCTCTCCCCTGTGTGAGGCTCCCCTCCCTATCATCGATCACTATGGCATGGGTCATCCCAACCTTGTATCCAACAAAGCCTAGTAGAACAGCTCTATCTAGATCCACGCTTGGCCAGCTCCTAACCCTAGGAACCAGTCTAGAGGCCCTCTTCCTCGGCCTAAAGCCAAGACTACCTCTCCTAGGCGCTGAGAACTTCCTATGCCCCAACCATTACCACGCTCTGCCTGAAAGATACTCAGTATAGAGAGCTTAAAACCGTTTTACTCTAAAGATGCTACTATTAACAATAGCCAGGGTTATGTAGAGAGCCTCATATGTTCTTATACTTCTCACACCCTGTAGTGGAGCGCTATTGAGGCTATAATGGTTAAGCCTATATATATCCCACCCCTCCTCCTCAGCTATCTCGTCAGGATCCTTCTCAGGCGAACCAAAGATCACGGAAACCCCCCTCTCAACATTCTTGATCTTGTTGGCTAGCCCCTCCCCATGGGATCCCTTTTTAGTCGATATAATATACAGATCCCCGTGAGACGCATCGACAGAACTCTTGAGACTATCGTAGATCTCGACGCGATATCCCCAATATATTCTCCCAACCTCTTCTGGCCCTGCTAGGCGCTTAACAACACGATTAGGAGACACCAAGATATATACTAGATCGCCTTTTCTAAACCTCCGCGCCTCATCAAAACCAATACCAATACAGATAACCTTCCCCAAACCAGCCTCGAGGCATAGTCTCCCCTTATCGATCCCCAGAACCATGGCGGGCCTTATATGCTCTCTCAAAAGATCCTCCTCAACAGGGTGGGAGGCCGTTGCTAGGGGTGGGAGAAGCCCCACCGCCCTGAGATCCCTATCGATCTTAAAAAGCCTCTTTCTAAGATACGGTGGCGATGCTATGTAACCCAGGATCTTTTTCACCAGATTCAGCTCCTCAACCCCGGAACCAGGATCTCTGTATATTCGTATCCTCCTAACCCTAAATATTGCTGCAGCCCTGGCCACGAGCCCCAGCACAAGGGTCTTTTTAGCTATGCCGTGCTCCACCGAGACCAGGGACGATGGTATGTGTATAGATAACTCTAACCCTCTCTCAGGCGGTGGCCAGGCATAAGCGCTATTTAGATCTTCTGCCAACCTGATCCCTAGTACTGATGGGAAAGAGGTTTTATGAGCAGAACATATGTCTTTAGGAGAAGAGCGACGGATCCTATGATAGATACAGGGGCCCTGAATATAGGGATATGATCCAAGGCTGGGTTAGGGACGGATCATCTGAACACCATCACATATATCCAGTTAACGTGAAGAACGCTCTGGTTTAGCTCCCTCTCATCACCATGATCCCTAAGGGTTTCTAGGAGAACAACCCTTGCTGGGAACATGCTTGCCCTCCGGATCTCGCTATATGTTTTCTCCAAGGTAGTCTCTGTGTCGAAAGACTCTACCTCATACGCGTTGAAGACCCTGATTCTCTCTCTATATGATACTAGATAGGCTCTCAAGAGATTGGCAAGGATCTCCCCAGGATCTATATCCTCTATGCCTCCAAGAACCCTAGCATCTATGGTGATTCCCTCGCCTGTCATAACCTTAAATATGTATTTTCTAGCGCTTCCCTCTAGCAAAACCTCGTGGATCCATCTATAATATATTGGGGGAGCCCTCTCTTCCGGGACTACGTATTTTAAAACATACTCGAAGATCCACACGATCTCAATTGGAACTTTCTTTGCGCTCCCAAACCACCTTATAGTAAAATATCCATCCCCCAAACCTCCTTCTCCTTCGAAGAGGTGGGGCTTTATTACCTATCCCCTAAGTATAGCAGTTATAATCCTTATTAACACTCTCCTATGGATCTGTTATTTGATAGCGAATCTTCCGCGTTGTAAGAAATACATGCCAACGCGTTCTTAATAGTCATTGCGCGAGATCTCGTTAGGGCCTTATAACAGCTCCAATTAGGATCGGCTAAGCATTAATAGATAGCATGCCACTTAGATATGGGGCAGGTGCTTTGAAGCACGCTGTTTTAATGCACGGCGACTGTGACGGGATCATAGCTGGTGCTCTTTATGTCAAACATTTCTTAAGAGACCAGTACCCCTCCGAGATAGCCCTGGGCTTTACACAGCCGTGGAGAGCCTCGAAGGAGATAAAGAGGCTATGTAGAGACGATGTGTGTGGAGAGCTCGTCTTAGTAGATATAGCAGTAGATAGAGAGGTTTTCTCAATGATAGTTGATACAGTTATGAGGGGTATTTCGGTGCAGATCATAGATCACCATGCAACCACAGAGCCCTGGGTTGGGAAGATGAGGGAGCTTGGCTTAAAAGTGATATGGGATAGATCGCCATCTACACCGCATCTCATGGCATCTAGGATGAAGCTCTCGCTAAACAGCTATGAAGAGAGGCTGTTAAAAATCGCCGACTCATGCGAGGGTTCTGATAGCGAAGATGTTGAGATAAAATCCATAGCCGATAGTATAAAACTAGCTATCTCTAGAGATCCCAGCGATCTTAGCTTCATGAGAGAGCTATTCAACGCTATAATCCTTAGCAAAGACCTGGCCAGCATAGATGTTCTGGAGAAAAAAGCATATATAGGCAAGATCCTCCTCAACAGACTTATAGAGAAGGCTATGGATAAGGGAGAGCCTATAGGAAGCGTGGTTCTCTCACACATCCACCCCTCTGAATCAAGACTATTTGCAGGCCTCTTTGGTATAGCGACCACAGAGCTGTGTAAAAGGCTGGGAAGAGACGTGGTTTTGATACGAGATGAGGAGAAGAAGGTGGTCATCACAATAAGATCTATTGAGGGAAGGGCTCTCCAGTACTGCAAAGCTATAGTAGGGGCTCTCGGGAGAGGCAAGTATGGGGGCCATAGGGAAGCCGCCTCTATAACGCTCACACAAAAGAGGCTCGATGAAGTGTTGAGAAAGGTTAGGGATACGCTATGGAACCTACAGAGGGTTGGAAAGAAATAGTTATCCTCGGGCCCGAAGAACCTGTGGATAGAATAGCAGATCTCTTTCTAAGGTACTCAAAAACACATACCTCAATAATAGTGGGTGAGTGTGATATAACATATAGAGGTAGGGCTTTCTCCAAAGCCCCGTGGGGCGTGAGGATCTTTATATACAAGGCAGACGGATCACTAATAATACATGGGGGAAGGGACAGGGATCCCCTGAACTGGCAGCCCCCAGGATCGCTATGCATACCCTCTGTAACAGAGGGCGGCTTAGAGATCACGTGTAGCAATAGGAAACACGGCCACGAGGTAGTTGTGGTTAGATTCAGGAGGATCCTGGTCTCGATCTGGTCTAGACTCTCTACCACAGGCCTAGAGATAAGAGGCACGGAGAAGGATATAGCTAGCGCTATATACAGCAGGCCAGACCTAATAGCACCTGGAGCCACAGTCATAGGTAGGGAGGTAGATACGCCGAGTGGAAAAATAGATCTGCTTCTAAGGGATAAAGAGGGAAAGATCTACGTGGTTGAGATCAAAAACGAGAAAGCCGGAATAGCGGCTGTGAATCAGCTTGAGAGATACGTAGAATACACAGGATCATCTATAAAGAAGGTCTCGGAAGGGAAAGAGACCATTGTGAGAGGGGTTCTAGTAGCCCCTGGGATCAGTGAGAGGGCAAAGGAGCTATTGATAAGAAAGGGATTTCTACATATAGATCCCAGGGAGTTTAAGCAGGCCATGTACTCGTCATTAACAGGCTATATGCGGAGAAAAACTCCGAAGGAGGCAAGCGGTGGGTATATCAAGGAAACGAAAGAGATGACCTCCTCCCCGCCCTAAAGGGCCGGAACTTCGGAGTAAAATTTCTAAGCGCCCTCGCTTCCAGTTTGCTGATCAATTAACTCAGAGAGATCCAGAACCCTGGCTCCACGTCTCTCAGCCAGTCTAGATATATTGGAGAAGCATATGGGGCACATAACAATTATATTTTCAGACAGCTGTAATAGCTCCTCAACTCTCTGCTCCCCAATCTTCCTCGACAGCGTGGGGCTCAGAGCCTCTATAGGCCCTCCACAGCACCTCGTCCTAAGCCCAGATCTTTGGGGCTCTTTAACATCAACCCCTATGGATCTCAGTATGTTTCTCTGGGGCTCCACGATTCTTGAGAACCTGGCTAATAGACATGGATCGTGTATAGAGGCTATAAATCCCTTGCCACCTGCTTTCCCCAGCCTAGATGGATCCAGGATCTCTAGGTAGTGAACCACCTCTATATCGTACCCATCTATATATCTGGGATAAACCTTGCTGAGAACATAGTGTGTATGGGGATCCACAGTAATGATCCTCTTCACATCTTTCTCTCTAAACAGCGAGAAAATTTTTCTAGCATGAGCCGCAAAATCATCCTCAAGACCTAGCTCATATAATAGCGAGCCGCTGTAAGGCTCCTCCTCGTATAGATAGCCCACATCGACCCCCTGCCTTTTTAATGCAAACACTATGTTTCTCAACATATTATCAAACCTACTAACATCCCGCTTTCCCACCAAGCTTGCTACATCTAGAACCCTTGCGAGCATCATGCCAAGCGAGGTAAAAATCCCAGGCCCTCTCTCAAGCTTCTCCAAAGCACTGACCATCTCGATTATATATGGGATCGATTGATACATACACGAGGTATATATGATCGTGTTGTTTCTCCTAGGAATACCTAGATCTCTAGCCCATGAGGAGCAAGCTTCACGATCAATGCCTATAGGGTTTCCCTTCTTAGCAATATTATCCCTGATCATCGACACCATATCACTCAGCTTAACGGGCACAGCCCCCCCAGTGTTTCTAGCACTAGATTTAATATATACCTAAATAATACGATCTTCTCTCCACTCCAGCGAGCATGGATCCCGGCTATGAACAGATCCCCATAGATTCGGTGGGAATCTATTTTCTAAAAAGGGATATTATACCAATATATGGGATCTTTAGAACGGAGCTGTTGATCGATACTACCTTGCCCACAATGCTCTCGAAGGGGACTCCTGGAAGCCCGGGCGCAAAAGTATCTGGAACCGGGTTATTATCGCCTTTTGTTATGAAGTAGGTGTTGCCCTTGATATTTATTATATTTATTACTCTATGGATGATATACCTACCACTAGTGCTTTTATACACAACCACATCGCCTACATGTATCTCAGAAGGATCCTTGACTGGGAGTATGAGGACAAGATCCCCGGTGCTTAGTATGGGTTCCATGCTTATACCGCTAACAACCGCTATGTAGCTCTGCCCAGATATCGTTGAAGCTATGTTAAGGGATAACAGTCCCAGCACTATGAGCCATATAAGTAGTGTTGAAACACAGATCCTCATTCCTCTTCTCGCCCCAACTCGTTAAGATCTATCTCTATAACAGTGCCTCTTCTCTCTTCACCAAGCTCAACCTTCTTACCCCCACCCTCTCCACGACCCTCTATCTCTATATCAGAACCCCCAGTCTTGATCTTGCTTATGGTTGCACGCCACGAGCGACCGCAGTTGGGACACCTATATGACCCCATAACAGTTATTGTGATCCTGCCCCTGGCATCTGGTAGCGGTGATATCACCTGCCACGTCTTATCCGGCTTCAAGCCCTGAGCACCACAGTTTGGACATACGCCCGGCCCCTGAGATCTACCCCTTCTGGGCAGCCCAGATCCCCCTCGATACACTAGTAGGTTAGCGAGCATATAATAGCTTTTGAACTGCCTTAGGGGTCGTGGGCTGCTCTTTAGATCAGCCTGGTCTAGGCACATCACTCGTCAGAGCCGATGATCCTCTTCATCTCTATCTTGTAGCCCGCCGAGCTGCCCTTCTTCCTAGGGATCATAGCCCTCGGAAGGCGTGGGATCGGCGGGCTCCTCTAACATATATTCCACAAGCCCTAATATTCAGAGCCATAGATCTTTTATAGATCTTTGGGTGTTGTTAAGAGCACCACTTGGATACTTAGATGATGATAGATGATAAAATATTGAGGAGATCCGTACTGCCTATGATCAAATATGCTTATAAATTTATTGTATCTTGATAAATATAATTTAACAATCGCTTAAAATCTCTATATGAATAACCACTCTGGTGCTTTGTGTTGAGGGTAGTGCTCGCATATTCCGGGGGTCTGGATACCACCACCTGCATAGTGTGGCTTAGAGAGAGATACAATGCAGAGGTTATAACAGTGACTGTCGATGTGGGGCAGGAAGAGGACTTCAGCGATGTTGAGAGAAGAGCTTTGGGAGCAGGGGCTTCTCAACACTATACTATAGATGCTAAGGAGGAGTTCGCTACAAGATATATCTTTCCCGCGATAAAGATGAACGCCCTGTACGAGGGAGCGTATCCCCTCAGCACAGCGCTGGCCAGGCCTCTCATAGTGGAGAAGGTGTTAGAGATAGCTAGGAAGAAGGGTGCTGATGCTATAGCTCATGGATCCACTTCGAAGGGGAACGACCAGGTTAGGTTTGATCTCACAATAAGGGCTCTAAACCCAGATATAAAGATAATAACCCCGGCCAGATCTTGGGGGATGACGAGAAGAGATGAGATAGAGTATCTCAGGGCCCGAGGCATAGAGGTGCCACCTGTTAATAAGAAATACAGCGTTGACGATAACCTGTGGGGGAGGAGCATCGAGGGGGGAGAGCTGGATGACCCCTCACACCCACCGCCTGAGGAGGCTTTTAAGTGGACCGTATCTCCCGAGAGGGCTCCCAATAGCCCGGCTATTTTGGAGATAGAGTTCAACCGCGGTGTCCCAGTTGCTATTAACGGGGAGAGAATGGATCCTGTGAAGCTGATAAGCACCCTGAATGTATTAGGGGGATCCCATGGGGTTGGGAGGATAGATCATGTAGAGAACAGGCTCGTGGGCTTTAAATCTAGAGAGGTTTATGAGGCCCCAGCTGCTGCTATACTTATAAAAGCACACGAGGATCTTGAGAAAGCTGTTCTCACACCGAGGGAGCTTAGGGTAAAAAGGATGCTTGAGCCCGTGTGGAGCGATCTAGTATATAATGGGCTCTGGCTCGAACCTGCTAGGAGGGCTATAGAGGCTCTGGGGGATGAGATGAATAGATGGGTCACAGGTACTGTGGGGGTTAAGATCTATAAGGGCTCTGCAACGGTGGTGTCTAGGAGAAGCCCGTACATGATATATAGCCAGGATATAGCTAGCTATGAGAGGGGCTGGTACCCCTCTGAGGAGAGGGCGGTTGGCTTTATAGAGATATGGGGGATGCACACCCTATCCGCTCTGAGGGTGAGGAGGAACGCTCTATAGGGAGCCTCTCCTAGGTAGGGATAGTCTGGGCTGGTATACATCTTCCCTCAGGGACGATGAGAAGATCTTGTTAGAGGTGCTGGAGGTAGAGAGAGCCAGGATAAAGATCCTTGTTGAGGGGAACATGGTGCCGAGAAGCGATGGGGAGAAGATCCTCTCGTGTTTGGAGGAGCTTATGAGAGATCCGAGAAAGCTTCTAGATTTTAGCGAAGCTGAAGATGTGTTCGAAGCGATCGAGCTTTACTTGCAGAGCAGAATAGGGAGCTCGGCTGGGTGGTTCTCGCTCGGGAGGAGTAGGAACGACCATATAGCTGCTGTCCTCAGGTTGAAAACCAAGAGATATTTATTGGAGATAATGAGCCTCATTATAAAGCTAAGAAGAATATTGCTAGAGAAGGCGAGGCTCCACGCCTCAACACTCTTCCCAGCATATACGCACACACGCGAGGCACAGCCCATAACTTTTGGGCATTACTTGCTAGGTATAGATGAAGAGCTAGAGGATCACTACTATTTGTTAGAAAAGGCTCTGGATATTGTGGACGTGCTACCACTAGGTGCTGGGGCTATAGGGGGGACAACGGTTAACATCGATAGAGAGAGGATAGCGAGAGAGCTGGGCTTTGCCAGGCACAGTAGAAACACTCTCTATATGGTTTCGAGCAGGGGTTTTTTGATCTCCCCGCTATTGATCGCGACCAGCCTGCTAGCGCTTCTAAGCAGGGTGGCGAATGACCTGATATTCTTATCCTCGAAGAGATACGGCGTTATAAAGATCCCGAGCAAACACGCTGCTACGAGCAGCATAATGCCCCATAAAATAAACCCAGCAACTCTCGAAATACTGAGGGCAAGGGCTGGCGAGTCCCTGGGGCTACTCACAGCTGCTCTGGATATCTATAGGGCAACCCCTAGCGGCTATAATCTCGATTTTCAGGAGATAAACAGACTCTCCTGGAAGATCTTCGATAACCTAGTTGAAGGGCTAACAATACTATGTGATCTATTTAGCGTGCTTAGCGTGGACGAGAAGATCTCGGAAGAGATCTCAAGAGACCCAGAGCTTCTAACAGCAGATCTCGCGGAGATCATATCGATAGAGAAGAGGATACCCCATAGAGAGGCCCACAGGCTGATAGCTAGAAAAATCAGGGAAAAAGGATCCAGCGGGCTTTTAGACGAATATCCAGAGCTAAGAGATCCTAAATATTTCTTAGAGAGAAAAAGATTCAGAGGATCGCCAAATCCGGAAAAAGTAGAAGAACTAGCCAACGAGAAAGAAGAAGAGCTATCTAAGGAGGAGAAGAAACTCTCAGAATTGAAAAAGATGGCGAGAAAGAAGGAAAGCTATTATAGATGATCCTCTTCACATCACGAATAGCAGGGCCCTCTGGCTATAGCTTCCAGGGTATTCTAGATCGGCGGCTCTTTATAAATAGCATTATAACTGACGGGTATCAGTTACTGATACCCGTCATTTATGGGGTGATCCTATGTACTTCGATGCGAGGCCTAAGGAGAGGTTAGAGGATTTCTATAATATGGAGGAGGAGCTCAAGCGTTTATGAATTCCCTGAGTAGCGAGGGGCTAGCGATCGTTAAGGGTCTGAGGAGATATGGCAAACCTCTCTCGCTCTCAGGCCTCAACGCCCTTAAGGATGTGAGATACATCTTCCTCGACCACAGATCTCTTCCCCCTAGCCCATCAACAGGAGATCTTTTGACCCTGATAGAGAGTGAGGTCAATAAGAAATCGTGGCTCAAGAAGCTGTTGAGAAGTGTCGAGCATGTTGAGATCGGGGGTATGTTAATCAGGATTAGGGGGTGGTTATGAAACCCCCTTAAGGGTTTTGAACCCTTGGAGACGCTATAGCGGTTTTCGACGAGGTCCAGAGGCTTAGATATGTTAGGGTCGACATGCCTTGTCTTTTGGCGTACCTATATGTCACAAAGATCTGAGGGTCGTTATAACGGGTTCAGAGATAGGGGTTCTTGAGGGTTTAGGTGTTGGAGATCCGAGGTCGCCTCTATATGGAAGGCCCTACGGGGCTATAGCGCTGAAGCCGCTGCCGAGGGAAAAGGCTTTGCGCTTCCCAGAACTTGGGTTTATGCATATCGGTGTTTATGTAGAGCAGAGGTTGTTGAGAAGGCTGTTGAGATGCTCGACAGAGTCATGGGCTGGTTAACATATTTTGGGCACGAGTATTCTGGAGGAAGACATCTGTGAGAAGATCTTGGAGCTTCGTAGAGTAGCGTAAAGGCGGGGTGGAGGCGGTTCTTGGATACATACCTGAGAGAAGATTCGCCGAGATCCTCAGAAACCTAGTGGGCTATGGATTCGTGATAAAGGCAAATAACGAATATAGAATAGCCGATCCTATACTCGAGCCCGTGTTAAGAAACACACCATAGAGATCGCTTTAAAGATATAAATAACCTCCTCAGGCTATCCATACCCTCCTAGCCCTTGCTCGTCAGCCTCGGCTCGAGATCTTGTAGTTGTAGCTCCCGATCAACACCTACTGCTTCTCATAGCAGCAACGATCCCACGTTTGAGATGCGGCTTCAAAGCCTTTCGGATCAGATCCTCAGGGCTACAGCCCCATCTTCTCAAGTTTTTCCCTGACAGCCTGGCGTATGAATTCACTCATATCCACACCCTCTTTCTCAGCCGCCTTCCTGATTCTCTCATATAGCTGGGGCTTTAGGACAAGGCTCAAGCGTATCGACTTCCTAGCTCTCTCCTCCTGAGACATATCATCACCAAATAAACGCTCTCTAAAAGGCTAATAAACACTAGAAAAGCAAATGATAACATAACAGAATGAAGGGTTGATAAACATAAATTTAGCCCACCAGCTTCCAGCATTGCTACAACCGACGCACGTATCCACCCTGGAACAGCATTAAAACCTCCTTTCCCTTAGAATACGGCCGCATCCTCTAACCCCTTACAACCGAAAGCCCCGCTCTTCAGGACGGGGAGAAGGTCATAGCGGTAGGGAGCTTGTTAAGAGGGCTTAGAGGTTCTCAGTGATCTTGGGATAAAGCGCTAGGCCCGGGGCTTCAAATATTTGAGAAATACTGAATCGCATTTTCGGGGCCTATTGCTGTGGTGCTGAACGCGTTAATAACGTGGGATCATCAGTAGTAGCTATATATAATTAAAAATATAAAAGAGCGTTGAGCTTGGGCAGCTAGAGAAGATCGCTTAGAAAGCGTGGCAAGGCGATAATCTCGTCCTGAGTTCCAATAGAAAACCACGTCCAGGTATATAGGGGTTATAGGGACTCGTACTTTATTTTCTTCTTTTCATACTCATCTCTATTCATAACCACCCTGGCAGGGCTCCCCATAACGACGGTGTTATCTGGAACGTCTCTTGTCACCACAGAGCCTGCCGCCACCACCGCTCCTCTGCCTATCTTGATGCCCGCTATGATCGTTGAGTTGGCCCCTATAACAGCGCCCTCCTCTACCATTGTCTCTACGAGTCTCCTGCTCGGCGGGTACTTATCGTTGGTAAACACGACTCTCGGCCCTATGAACACGTTATCCCTCACCACAACCATTGATGGTATATAGACCCCCGATTGTATGCTCACGTTATTACCGATAATGACTCGACCATCTATTATTGTTCCGCTACCTATGAGGGTGTTATCTCCAACCCGGCTCTCCTCCCGTATTAATACATAGTGCCCCGTCCTAACCCTCTTCCCTATATAGACCTTCTCATAAACCACAACATGGGATCTTATCACACACCCATCGTCAATAACTGCGCCACTGCCGATATCGATATCATGATCCATAGCTGCCTTTTCCCCAGAGCCCCAGCCTCTGGAATAAATCTTATCTAAAGTCTCTCTAGATGGAAACCCTATGATCGAGAACCCCCCGATATAGCTTCTATCACCTATCCTTGACTCTCCATATATCACTGCTGTCTCCTCCACTATAGATCTTCCTACGAGAGCTTTTCTCGAGATCAAGGCCCCAGTAACATTTTAAAAGGGGGGCTATATATAGGGGTGATTACATGGATCTAGTGTCCTTTGTTAGACAGCTCACAGTCCAGATCATGGTCATAGCTTGGGGGATCTTTGTTCTAACATGGATAGTTGGATGGGCCCTCAGAGGATCACCAGTACCCCTAACAAGGATCAAGAAAACGGGAAACTCGCTCATAGAGGATGCTGTGTGGGCTGCCTTCTGGCTAGCAATGGGTGGAACCGTATTCTCCCTCATAACATATATAGTATCGCAAATAGGGGTTCCGGCCCCACCGCCTCCCGTTAACGCAACAATAGGGGGCTAGCATAGGGTTGAACCATGCTCCAAATAAGCCAGGCTCTCGAGCTCTCATTCTATCTCGGATTGCTCAACTACGTTATAGGAGCCCTTCTCCTAGGTAGCCCCATCCCATTCCCCAGCGTGAAGAGAGTAGGGGTTGTTTTAATGAAGGACGCTGTGATCATATGGATACTAGCGTCCTCCTTCACATTGATATTAAACATATTGGGCTATGTGAGGGATATCCTCGGCCTAAGCTGGTCTAACCTCTCTCTATGGCTATCAAGCCTGGCAGTAAATATATCGGGCCTAATGGCGCTCCTAAGATCTCTATCATCTCTGATGGGTCCCCTCTCCACATTCCTCTCCCCAATATTCTCCAACCTTATCTCTATGCTCTCAACAGCTCTTCTAAGCGTGTTGGCGCTCCAGATCATGAGCACCATAATCAGTACAAAGGCCCCTGACATAATAGCAATAGGAATACTGCTATACTCAATACCAATGGGTTTTTTTAAAAGAGCAGGCTCTATTCTCATCTCGTTCGCCATTGTATTCTCACTAGCGCTGCCCGCAATGCCCATGTTCATATCGCTATTCCTACCAACATCGCCACAGGTCTCCAGCGGGAATCTCTCCCACCCAACTATCAAGGTCAGAGACCTAACTGGAGGGGTTCTCGGCAACTCACTACTACTGATATACCAAACACCTGACAAAACACCGGGCAGCGAGATCGCGATAATCCCCGTGGATGAGAATGGAATAGCGCAGGTGAACACTACCCCGGGGCTCCCAGTTAACAGGGTGTATTATTTCTCTCTTGAGATGAATGGGTGGAGGTTCCACTCATCCTCAACAATAAGCCCCGCTATTGAGTGTTTGGTGATACCCTGTAGCTATGAGGTCACGGTCGAAGGAGTGCTTGTCTCCGACCCCCCATATATATTGATCCACACCCCCCACTCTCTAACCTCCTACGTGGTTGTAAAGGATCTTGATAGCAGGTACTTTAAAATCACATTGAATCTCGTCTCTAAATCCGTGCTGGTGGTAACGCTCTCCGCCCTTACGGTGATAGAAGAGGCTTTAATAGATGGAGAACCTATATCTTGGAGCGATAGACAGCCGTGGAGCTGGGCAGGGCTCCAGGGATATGATTATTATCTATTACTAGACCCAGGAACACATGTGGTGGAGATAATGTATGTGAGAGGAGAGGCGCCGAAGCCTTTGCTCCAGCTATATATGTATTATAATATCCAGCAAGAGGATCTCTCGACAATGTTCTCAAACACAGTGCTAGTGCTATTCGCATCTACAGTATTTCCCACAGTATATCTAACTCTCCTCGCGATGGCAACCTACTCCCTCGCGAGATTCATGGAAAGAGGGTCTAGATAGATCATTTATTTTATTCTAGCATCTCTACTTACTAGCAGCCTGCATAGATCCCTGCTTCTTCCTCCACATAGAGGGATATATATTGGGGGGCATAACAACCCTTTTTACCCTCACAGCAAGGCCCCTGTCCCTTAGGATCATCTCCTCGCTACTCATCTCGGCAACACCTATAGCTACTAGCTCGCCCTTTATAGTGAATAGGGCTACAAGGTCGCCCTTTGCTATCGCCCTATTAACCATGCTCAGACCCGGGACTGCCAGCATGGCGCCGTGGGCTATAGAGTCGACAGCACTGTTCCTCACAACAATTTTTGGTAGATGTGATACTAAATACTCCACGGGGAGAACCACTTTTCTTACGAGGCCCTCATCACCCTTTCTATATAGATACATAGCTTCGGACAGCTTGTGCAGAGTAACCAGTGTCTCATCTTCCTTGAAGGGCCCGGTAGCTATTCTTCTTAGCTCAACCATGTGCGCACCCACTCCTAGGATCAATCCTATGTCGTGGCACAGCTTTCTAACATATGTCCCGGGATCTGTTTTAACCCTCATTAGAACAGATCTCCCATCGATCTCGAGCACCTCTATCTCATGGATCCTCCTCTTCCTGAGAGACCTCTTAACAGAGGATCTGAGAGGTGGTCTCTGATATATCTCCCCCACAAAGAGGGCTATGGTTCTCTCCAGCAGCGATCTCTCGACATCCCTGTGGATCCTCATTAAAACCACGTACTCCTTACTAGTATGGGTAACAAGCCCAATGATCTTTGTAGCTCTCTCGAGCGCGACGGGGAGAACTCCAGAGACACCTGGATCCAGGGTTCCCGCATGCCCAGCCTTAGAGACCCCCAAGATCCTCTTAACCCAGGCCGTGGCCTCATGACTAGTTGGGCCCGGAGGCTTATCCAGATTGATTACCCCGAACTCTATGTAGGTCTTGGCAGGCCTCTCCCAGGGATAGGTTCCATACCCAGATTCCTCCTCCTCGTGTTTAACTAGATAGTCGCTAGAGATCCCTCCCCCCATATCTAATTTCCTTATAAACCCTAAACCCCTGTCCATGGGAACCCACCTGGTGATATGTGTTCCAAAACCTTGAGTGGCTTTGCTTATTGCTAAGCTCTTCTATTTCCTCCTCCAGATCGCGTACACCATAGCATGATCCTTATCGAATGGCTCTAAATGAACCACATCGAGGATCTCGAATCCATTGCTCCTAAGCACCTCAATTTCTCTCTTATAGACCTCGCTGGGCTCCATAGTGACATCAATGCTCCTGGCCTTGACGGCCATGAGTAGATATCCACTATCCTTTAAGAAGAGCCGGGCGTTCTCAGAAACTATTGCTGCTTGATCCGGCTGGGCTATGTCAGCATATATAATATCTACAGTCTCAACCACATATTTATATTTATAGGGAGTTCTAGCATCGCCCAGTATCGGGATCAAGTTACCCCTATCCTCGGCAACCACCAAAAGCTCCCTCATAACTCTCGGGGCGAACTCGACAGCATATACAACACCCTCTCTCCCAACTATATCAGACACATGGCTGGGCGTGGTTCCAGAACCGGCGCCTAGGTAGAGAACCCTGGATCCCCTCGATATGGGGTTCTCTCTCAATCCCTTTAAAAGAGCCCCTGCAAGCTTGCTTCTATAGGCGTTCCACTCCCTATACTCGGTGTCGCCCTGTCTATAGAGCCTCTCGCCATACACCCTTTTTCCCGGAACCAGGTTTTTCGTTGCAAGCCTAGCAGATCCGTCTTCGAGCTCTACTACATATACCTCTTTATAGCTTGAATGCTCATAGATCCTTATAGGCTCTGACACTATAGACACCCCATAATAGATAAGCTACGGAGCTATTTTTTACCTCTCCTGGGCCTCTTCTCCCCCCTCACAGGCCTCTCCTCCCTTAGAGGTGGCTTTGCATAGAGCTTCTTTATCTCCTCTATCCTTTCAGATAGCATTTTCTTCAGCCTATCGCCAATAAATCTTCCGGTGAAGAAATCAACCCTAGCTGCAATAGCAAGCTTGGTTGCAAGGGCCCTGGCTATCTTGCCCCTCTGCCACCTGGGGGATCTATGTATCTCGGGGAACTGGAACACCACCCCGTGCTTCGGAGGCTTGGCTCCTGTCCTCAATGCTCTAAAGAGAGCCTTCTCCGCACCCAACACCTGGATCGTGCTTGCGGGCATTTTGGCAAGCTCCTCGAGGCTCCCAGCAAGGCTTAGTAGCCTTGCTCCTAGAAGCGGCCCCACAAGCTCTGTTATATTGGGGGCTATCTCTTTCATAACATGGGAGTTATATTCTGTGAGATAGCCTCTCAGCTCGTTCAGCTCGAGCATGATCCTTGCGAGTGTATGTATAGGCTTGAGATCGAAGTCAGAAAGATCTGCCCCAATGCTCTTCTTAGAAGCGCTGGCTATTCTCCTAGCCAGGGCCTCACTTACACCTATGCTTCTCAAGCTCTCCCCACTTATCTGGGATCTATCGCCTATACTACTTACTATCCTAGCATATAGCATATGATCCCCCACTATCTGATCCAGCTCGGGGAAGTGAACACTATACCACTCCCTAAGCCTCGCCGCAAAGAGATTTATAGTCTTATCTATATCATCAATAGCCCTTATGCTCTGAACAGCCAACAGATCTCTCTTTGCAGCGAACCTCCTAAGACCCCTCCTAGCCAGCTCCAAAGATATACCGTGAACATACTGCCTAGCCTCATCTATATCCTTAAAAACGCCTAGCTTTACATATAGCTTGAGAACCTGATCCCTAAACTCGGAGAAAACCCTGTTATAAGAATCTACAACCACCTCTAGCCCCTCGTCGGCGAGAGCCTTGGCCGTCTCAGGATCCTCAACAACTAGGGAAACCCCCCTCAGATCCTCAGAGGACTTTAACCTATCTATGATCTTTCTAAAGGCATCGTCAAGCCTCTCCTCACTTCTCATCCAAAGAGCCTCTACCAAGGCAGATATGTCTCTAGATCTAAGCTCACTCAATATAACCTCGCCCTTCTCATCCAGTAAGAAAACCCCTAAAAAGTGCTCAGCTACGAAGGCTCTCCTCATCGCTCCACCAAGTGAGAGTGTGTTAAGAATAATATATCTACCCATCTTGTGAGCCGGCCTTTCTTCAGCTTCTATCCTTAGCCCTCTATTCTAGGCTATTATATATCTATAAAGAGGGCTGCCTCCCTAGTCTGGAACTGCGGTTATTTCAAAACAGCATAATAAATTGTTAATTAACAATTAACAAGATATGATGTAAAAATCTATCGCCCGTATTTTGAGCTGCTTTACCATTCCTCCTCTTCTTCCTCCTCGAATTCTTCCTCCTCTTCCTCCTCCCATTCCTCCTCTTCGAATTCCTCTTCTTCCCATTCTTCTTCTTCGAATTCTTCCTCCTCTTCTTCGAATTCCTCCTCTTCGAACCTCTTCATTTAAACAACCCATGATATATCCCGGAGAATAGCTTATATATTATTAATGATCCCCCGCCAGAACGTTATAGTTGAAAGCCCCTGCTCTAAAGAACAGGGGGAAGGAGATACCTGCCGTGACACCCCTCTTCCCACCACAAAGAAGCAGGGCTTCTGGTTATTATATAAGATCTACAATAGCTGTGAGGCGAGGAAACTGAAATCTGGGTTCTAGAAGGTATTTTATTTTTCTTTTTTCTATGTGGTTGGGGGCTAGATAGATCTGATCTTTAGGATCATAGAGAGCAATCTGAAATATATTGGAGAGATCACGGGATCTGTTTTTAGAACTAGCTCTATGGCTCTTCCACTCTGTATAGTGATCTGTTTTATTGGTATGAGATCTTTTTCGGCCTCTACATATGCTAAGATCATTTTTCCATCGCTGGCTCCGGCGATTCTTTGGAGTTCGTAGGCGTCATATGGTGTGGGGATGTTGTATCCATCTAGGAGGAGACCCTCGAAGAAAGATCTAGAGGTGCATGTAGATATTAAAGCAATATCGCTACCCTGTGCTTTCGATCCTATGTCCTTAACGATCCCACAGTACCTATTGATCATGTCGGGCACTATGTAGCCTAGATCGCTTATCTCGCTCAAAACCCTAGCTATTCTAGGAGACAATGCCCTCTCGCCCGCCACCTCAAGGATCGCTCTTAGGGATAGCATGTGGTGCGTTAAAACGATATCCATGTTGCTTGGGATCTCGATTATTCTAAATCCCTCCTCGATCATACCGATATCCCCTCCACTAATCGACGCACTTCTTATCCTTATCACTATCCCCTCTAGCCCGAGGAGAGAGAGGCTTTTGATATGCCTCGACACATGGCTTTTCCAGGGCTCTGTAGGGTTTTCATATATTATTAGGCCCAGCTCCCTCTCGCCACCGGCCTCGTAGTATGGTGCTATGTGTCGAGCAAAGAACCCTAGATCTAGGTGATAGGCGTTAGCCCTTTTCAATAGAGATGAGAATGTTATTGTGGAAGAGCATCCAGGGCTTTTCAGCCACCCCGAGGTGAGGAACGCAATAATATTCCTTTCCCTGATCTCCCTAGCTATTTCTCTATAGGCCTTTTCAACATATTTGGATATGCTATCTATATGCTCAACAAGATCCTCCACCGTGTTGAAAAACATCTCCAAACTACCCATAGAGCCAGTTACACGAGGGCTGTTTTTAGGGATTCACAGCAGCTGCACTTATCCTTAGGAGGCTCGAGGGGTAGCTGTGGTATCAGCCTCATCAAGATCTTTCTGGCCTTGTCAACATTGCTGGCCATAACCCTCGAAACCTCCTCAGCCGTGACAGGCTTCTCGGCCCACACATCATAGTCTGTGACCATTGCCAGGGTTGAGTAACAGATCTCGGCTTCACATGCTAGATTAACCTCGGGAACAAGGGTCATGCCGATTATGTCGGCCTTGAAAACCTCCTTCCACACTCTAGACTCAGCCTTGGTGCTAAACCTAGGGCCTTCAATACATATATAAACCCCCCTATCATGGATCCTGTAGCCAAGCTCTTTCCCCACACTAACTATCTTGTTGCGCAGAAACTCACAGAAGGGCTCTGCCATCGATACATGGGCAACCTGGGGGCCGTCGAAGAAAGAGTACTGTCTAGATTTCGTCATATCTATAAATTGATCGGGAACCGCTAGATCCCCGGGCATGTAGTCCTCCCTAAGGCTTCCCACAGCGCTCACAGCTATTATGTATCTTACCCCGAGGCTCTTCAAAGCCCATATGTTGGCCCTATAGTTTATCTTATGCGGGGGTACTCTGTGACCCCTGCCGTGCCTCGGTAGAAATGCTACTGATCTCCCCTCATAGGTTCCTATCAATATATAGTCGCTGGGCTCCCCATATGGTGTGTGGATCTTTATCTCTTTCACATGCTCAAAAAGACCTGGATCGTAGAGGCCAGACCCACCTATGATCCCTATATCGGCCCTATACCTCGGACCCAGCATATATACACCAAGGAAATTATTTGAGGCAGCTAATTAAGATAAAAGCTCCTCTTCCGAGGGATAGCCCACCGGCATGATTAAGACAGGTATTTCCGAGAGACAGTCGATCTTAAGGAGATCGCATAGCTCTTCCTCGAAGAAAGCGCCAACAGCACAGGTGCCGAGACCAAGGATCTTGGATGCTATGTATAGATTCTCCCCGGCGAAGCCGGCATCGAGCAGAGAGTACTTATACCCCCTAGATCCGTATTTCCACGCGGATCTAGCCCAGAGTATGGTTATCATAACCACCACGGGGGCCGCGGCCACGTGCTCCTGGTCAAGGGCGATTCTGGCGAGGCTCTCGCTATGATCACCAAGTCTTATAGGATCGAGTGAGTGGTTGATAAAAACATATCTATAGATACCCTGCGGCAGATCTGTTACCCTGCTTGCCGATACATAGATCTCTACTGGTTGTAATGCACCAGCACTGGGGAATGATCTCAGGGGAAAGCGTCTCTGACCATAAACACCCTTTTCCCATCTAGTCACACCAAATGCCATGTGAAGCATTGTTGAGAGTGTTTTGATACTTATCGGATCTTCTCTAAAAGATCTGATAGATCTTCTGGTGAGGAGGATCTCCGAGGCGCTGGGGCCCTTAGGTATTTCCGGCCCTGGGAGCATGATCTCTTTCCCACCGCCTCCTCGAAAGGGGGGCATGGGCTCTATTCTATACACAGCCCCCCTCTCTAAGCGATCCCTTCTTAGCCAGGTGATCCTATCTAGCTTTATAATATCGCCATAGTATTTAGCTAGCCATGAGAGCATGTGGCTCCCGTGTTAAATAAATTGGTGGGAAGGGTAAAAGCCAAAAAGATCTGTATTTATGTGAAAAACGTTGAGAAAACATTGTATTTACTTTTCTTCCTCTTTCTCCTCTTTCTTCTCTTCCTTCTTCCCCTTCTCCTCGGCTCCCTTGGTTCTGGCTGCAGCTATAAGATCATCGATCCTAAGGATCAGGGCAGCAGCCTCTGTGCCGGCCTTTATAGCGTTAACCTTAACGCTGAGAGGCTCTATAACGCCGAGCGTCTTCATATCAGCTATTTCTCCCTTAAACACATCGATTCCGAACCATCCTCCGACCTCTTTATTCTTTGCCCTTAGCTTCATTATATAGTCGAGGGGATCGAGCCCGGCGTTCTCTATCAGAGTAATTACCAAGCCCTCAACAGCAGAGGTGAATGTCTCTATAGCTAGCGACTCCTTGCCCCCAACCTTGGTTGCATAGTCCCTTAGATACATGGCCAGCTTGATCTCAGTGGCACCGCCTCCGTAGAGAACCCTGCCATCCCTTATAGCGTCTGCAACAGCGCTCATAGAATCCCTAAGGGATCTCTCAGCCTCGTCAACAAGCCTCTCGAGACCTGCTCTTAGAAGTATGCTAACGCTCCTCGGGTTCTTGGTGCCCTCAACGAACACCATCTTATCCTCGCCAACCTTTCTCTCCTCAACAAGCTCAGCATATCCCAGATCCTTTTCCGTCAGATCCTCAATATTGCTAACTATTCTTCCCCCTGTTGCTCTCTCAAGCTTCTCCATATCGCTCCTCTTAACCCTCCTAACAGCGAGAATACCCTTCTTAGCTAGGAAGTGCTGTGCAACATCATCAATACCCTTCTGACATATAACAACATTGGCACCAACAGCAGCTATCTTGTCAACATAGTTCTTTAATATGTTCTCCTCCTCTTCTAGGAATTTCTTCATCTGTAGAGGATCGTTGATCCTTATCTCAGCATCTATCTCCGGCTTCTCAATCTCTAGAGGAGCATCTAGAAGAGCTATCTTTGCACCAGTAACCCTCTTCGGCATTCCCGGGTGGACGACCTCCTTGTCTAGGATAATGCCATAGACTAGTTGTGAATCCGCTATACTCGCGCCGTGCTTCTTCACCACCTGCACATTATCTAGATCTATGTACCATCTCCCATCCCTATTCTCAGCAACAGTTCTAACAGCCTTGACCGAGATGCTCGCGAGATGCTCCCTAGCCCCGTGAACAGCCTTGCTGGTCAGCGCTGTTACAGCTACCTTTCTCAATATATCCTCATCGTTTATATCTATAGGCTCTGAGATCCTGCGGAGATACTCTGCAGCAGCTTCCATAGCCCTCTTATAGCCTGAAACAATCACCGTCGGGTGGATCTCTTTTAGAAGAAGCTCCTCAGCCTGCTTAAGCAGCTCTCCAGCAAATATAACAGCTGTTTTAGTCCCATCACCTACCTCTTCATCCTGCCCCTTAGCTATCTGGACCAGCATCTTTGCCGCCGGGTGCTGGAGATCCATCTTATCAAGGATAGTTGCACCGTCGTTCGTTATTGTTATGTCGCCCAAAGAGTCGACGAGCATCTTATCCATGCCCCGAGGCCCATATGCTGTTCTCAGCATATCGGCAACGGCTATCGCTGCCATCATATTTGTTCTAAGGGCGTCTCTTCCAACTGTTCTCGTGCTACCCTCCTTGAGTATTATAACGGGTATTCCAGCCGGCTCGATATACTGTGCTGCCATTTCAAGCACCATAGATAAAGTCGCAGGGGTTCTATATAAGCTTTTCCCTGGAGGTTGATCTTGTTAGGATATATATCTCTAAAGCCAAACCACTGGTTAGGAGGAAAAACATGGGCAAGGTCAGGACAGGCCCTGTGAAGAGGATCTCGAGGGAGCTTTTGGAGAGATACCCAGATCTATTTACGATAGATTTTCAGAAGAATAAAGAGGCCTTGAAAAGCGTCCTGAGCGTTGAGAGTAAGAAGCTGAGAAACCAGGTCGCGGGCTATATAACGCATCTCGTAAAAATAAGGAAGAGAGCCGAGGCTGAGAAAGAAGAAGGAGTGGAGGAAGAGGAGCAGATCGTGTAAGAGGCTGAGAGATCTGAGGGTAAGGCTCCTAGGATCCCTTAAAGCATATTCTGGAAAGGAGGAAGTGGAACTAAGCATTGGCGGGAAGATCAGGCTCGGGGAAGCCTTATCAAGGCTTGTCAAGCTGGAACCATCGCTCTCAAGAGCTATCGAGGATGATGGAAAGATCAAGCCGGGCTATCTGGTATTTATAAACGATGCTGACTACATGGTCTACCAGGGTTTAGAGACAGAGGTGGGGGATGAGGATACCATAACCATAATGCCTGTGAGCCATGGAGGGTCCGGCATAGAATGGGAAGCGGATCTTTTTAGGAGAGGCTCAGAAGCCCTGGAGAAGGGGTGTGTGGTTGAGTATTATAGAGGATATGGAGGGGGAGAGCTGGTGGCCTCTATAGAGAAGATCCTTGAGGAGAGATGTGGTAATGAGACCTACCTGCTCGTCTTTGGAAGCAGGTTTCTGATCACTCCCCGTGTGGCTATAGCCGCGCTCGCCAGGTTAAAGAGAGCTGGAAAAAGATCTGGGTTTATAGCTAGAAAGCCCTCCATAGAGCTGTTGCTAAGGATCCTGGGGATAAGGAAAATATCAAAGGCTATAGAAAGCGTAGGATCGGCTGGGGTGGGTGATAAAAACATAGTGATCATATCTTGTGGGGGTTGTAATAGCAAGGATCTAGAAGATCTCTTAGAACGGGTATACCCAGATGAAGAGGAGCTGAAAAGAGGGATGAGAAACATGGCCGAGCTCTGTCTGGGGAGCAGGCCTGCTTACGGCCTGGATAGAAGAGAGCTTGAAGATCTTGAGGGGTTGGAGAAGATTATTATAAGTTGTGGAGCCTCCCTAGAGGTAGAGGAGTAGAGAGCAGCTGTGAACCCTCATCCACTGGCTTATGAATAAGAAGATATATACCGCCCAGCTCCATAGTATATGGGGGCTAATATGAGTGTGAAGAAGAAGAAAAAGGAGGGCCCGGGGCCAGCCACGGCTGCTGGCCTTGTCTCCTTCTATAGAGATGTTGAGCCAACGGTACAGCTCAAACCTCTCCTGGTCATCCTGATCTCGGCCGCGTTTGCCATAGGGGTCTTTGTTTTAAGGCTCTTCATAAACCCCTTTGGATAGGGTATATCTCTTGTCATCCCCCCAGGAGATAATCAGCGAGGCTCTGAGAATAGCTAGGGAGGGTGATAAGAGGAAAGCTCTACAGATACTTGTTCCCCTCATACCGCCGGGAGAGGACTATGGGGTTGAGCTTGTATCTACACCGAATATCTCTTACTATATAGATAGGGGAGGGCTTATATCCATAAGCAAGAGGCTTGAGGAGGGGATACCTTATATGGTATCTACTATGAGGAGAATAGCGTGGGATCTTCTGCCCAGCTGGGTTCTCGAGGAAGCCGATCTCTGCAGGGTCCTAAGAGATCTGGTGAGGCTCAACGCTGAATGGCTCTCTAAGGAGGGGAGGAGCCACCCCTATGTGAGAACAGCTCGCAGCGTTAGTTCTATCGATGTTGATGAGCTCTGCAGAGAGCAGGGCTAGGTGTTTATGTGCAGAGTTATAGCTATCTCGGGATCTCCCGGTGTTGGGAAGAGCACCATAGCGAGAATAGTGTCCAGGGTTCTTAACACCGATGCTATAGATCTATCGGAGCTTGTTATATCTAAACACCTATACTCTGGGTATGATGTGGAGAGAAAAAGCTATGTGATAGATGAGGATCTAGTTAAGAAAGAGCTTAGAGAGATCATATTGAGATGTGGGAAGGATAAGAGATACTTGGTTGTGGAGGGCCACTACGCCGAGATCGTGGATGACGATGATCTAGAGGTGCTCTTCGTGCTGAGAATAGATCCTCGCGAGCTTGTGAAGAGACTATGCATAAGGGGGTGGGGGTTTAGAAAAAGCTTAGAGAATGGAGAAGCCGAGTATCTAGGGATATGTCTCCACAACGCTCTTGAGAAGCACCATGTGGAGAAGATATGTGAGATAGATGTAACCAACACCCCCCCAGATCTTGCTGCTAAGAAAATAATAGATCTTATTGGGGGGAGGGATAAATGCGGCTTTGGGATCGATTGGGCAGAAACCATAGATCCTGGAGAGATTTGGGAGACAGCTACTAGGTACTGTCACCAGGATCTCCAGGCCGGCGATGGCTATGAATGATCTCCTCCCCGCTCCAAAGATCGGGATCTCTGTTAGAAAGAAGAGAAGATCTCGATCCCTGTGGGGGATTAGGAGAGAGGCGCTCTACACACTTCTAATGCTAATACCCCCGGGAGCTGTGACCACATATGGCTCTCTAGCCAAGATGCTTGGCACAAGCCCAAGGTTTGTTGGGAGGCTTTTGGCCGAAAATGAGAACGTGGTTATAGTGCCGTGCCACCGAGTTGTGAGAAGCGATGGGAGCCTCGGGGGATATTCCTCAGGAGGAGAGGGTGTTAAGAGGAGGCTTCTCGAGATAGAGGGTGTTGGGTTTAGAAATGGAAAAGTTGATCCCAGATGTATTATCGATCTATCGTCCCTGCTCTAACGATCTTCAAGCTGTGGGGATAACGCTGTTTTTGAAACCTCTTCTCAAGGCCTCGCTACCATACCAAGGATCATGAGGAGAATCCCTAGAGCTATTCCCAACATGTTTACACCAAGATCGCTGGATCTCCCTAGAGGAAGAGGCGATCGATAGTATTTATTTCTAAAGGGAAATAGAAGAGCCACACCTCTATATGTAACCATATCACCGAGGATGTGAGAGGCGTAGCCGAGGAAAAAGCTGGCCGGAAGGGTTAAGGGGATCTTGAGGTAGATGGCTATAAAAAATACTGTGAGGGAGAGGATAAACAAGGAGAAAATGCTGTGGAGAAGCTTCCTATGCCCCTTTCTCCTATCGAGATCCGGGAACATAGACCCTATCCCGCTTCCCAGAACTATGAGGGGTATGTGTGATTCAGGGGAAAACCTATATAGCACAAAGATAGAGATGCCCACGCCGAGAATAATATGGGCCGCGCGGTTCAAAAACCCACCAATTAGATAGGGGTGCTGGGGTTAAGAATATAAAACCCCGCGGCTTCCCATGGATCCCACCATATTCCCACAGATCTGTTTGGGTGCAGGGGGTTTGCTAGACCCAGGCCTTGTTTGAGATACCCACACACCCCCTGGATTCCTGTGGAAATGTTGGGAGAGCTGGTGGGGGAGAGGGTTTAAAAACATGGTAAGGGGAGCCAGTTATCGAGGGGCATGGAGGTTCGGGCAACGGTTCTTGGAACATGTGGGGGTTTTATAGAGGTTTTGAGAAAGATCTATAAGTTTGCTCGAGCCCTAAGGATCCTGGAACAAGGACCGCTCTATACAAGAGAGTTTCTAAGCATAGTTAGTGATTGGGGAGACTCTTTCGAGCTTTTGAAAGAGATGAAGAGGCTGGGCCTTATAGAGAGGTATGCTGATCGCTGTAAAGATTCTCGTGGAAGGAGGTGTGTCTATAATAGGATAACAGATAAGGGGAGAGAGTTTCTCTTTCTGGTTGATAGGCTTGTGGAGATGATGGGGGAGGACATGGACTCCTCGAACTGTTACTCAGAATGAGTAACGCGCCTCCCTATATCAACGTATCAGCATCTCCACAGGAATCCGAGGGGTGGGGGTTCCAGCTTTTCATACTATTTGCGGTGATAAAGAAAGTATCCAGGAGATCTGTTTGGCATGTGTTTGGCGGAACAGCTACCATGGATCCACCCCTTCGGTTCCTATGGAGACCACTGTATTCCCACCACCTGGTTTTAGCATCTTCACATTCACAGAGCCGTTCAGCATTCCTATATAGACCTCATATCCTCTGTATGGAAATATCCCGGTTGAGATCACACCATCTATGCTTCTAAAGATCCTATCCATATCCTCTGGATCTCTTATGGGGCCTGTCCACACATCGATAACTATGTTGCCATTATCTGTAACCACTGGCCCTAGCTTGGACTGTGATTCTCTATAGCCGGCCTCATAGCCCAGTCTTTTCAGCTCTCTCAATACGTAGTATAGTGAGTATATCTCAACCTCTATGGGCACTGCTTTCCCCCTTCCCAAAAGATCCACCAGTTTTGTCTCATCAGCAATAATGATCCTCCTTCGAGAGCTCAGCATAGCTATCTTCTCTCTAAAGAGGGCAGCCCCTCTTCCTTTCAATAGATTTAGTTTTGCATCTATCTCATCAGCGCTGTCTATATATAGATCTATGTCTTCGGGGCACACCGCCGTTTCTATGCTCTTTGCACCGAGTTTTCTAAGCAATATGCTGGTGTCAATGCTTGTTGATACATATCTATATCTATTGATAAGGCCTCTCCCAGCCAGCTCTTCTATGAACAGCTTCACAGTGGATCCGCTTCCCACAGCTATGCTGCACTCTATACAGCCCTCAATCAGATCTATTACATATCTTGAAACATTTTTCCTCGCAACAAGCCTAGGATCCATTGCTCCCCCCATGATAGTGCTCTTGTTGCTTTTTATCTTCTTGCATCTATGTCGAGGGGGCTGCGTTTCTCAAAAAGAGAAACGCATACCGATCGCGAGATCAGCGTTATTGCTAAAAAGCTCCCAAGGTATGATATATTTGAACGCTTATGGTGGTGGATAATGAAATATGTGATCAAAGCTAGGATAGAGATAGAGGGCAGCGTTGATAAGCCCGATATTATTGGAGCCATTTTTGGGCAGACCGAGGGTCTTTTCGGCCAGGAGCTGGATCTCAGGATTCTTCAGGAGAGGGGTAGGATCGGTAGGATCTATGTTGAGACAAAGACACATGGCAACAAGGCTGTGGGAGAGATCCTTGTGCCATCTAATCTAGACAGGGTCGAGACAGCCCTTGTGGCCGCAATGATAGAGAGCATAGATAAGGTGGGGCCATACAACGCCAAGGTCCAGATCGTTGATATCGTTGATATGAGGGTAGAGAGGGTGAAGAAGATAGTTGAGAGGGCTAAGGAGATACTTAGCAGGTGGGCTAAGGAGAGAACCCCCGATCTCAAGCAGATAATAGATGAGATAGAGAGCAGCATAAAGATCCCCGAGCCTGTTCTCTACGGCCCAGAGAAGCTCCCAGCAGGGCCAGATGTGGAGAGCAGCGATATCTTGATAGTTGTTGAAGGGAGGGCTGATGTTATAAACATGCTGAGATATGGATATAAAAACGTTATATCAATAGAGGGCGCCCAGGGAAGAGTGCCTGAGAGCGTTGCCAGGCTTTCACAGAAGAAAACAGTCATAGCATTTGTGGATGGTGATAGAGGGGGCGATATGATTCTCAAAACGCTTCTCAGATCTATAAAGGTTGACTACATAGCGAGAGCTCCGCAGGGCAAGGAGGTCGAGCAGCTAACTGGGAAAGAGATAGAGAGGGCTTTAAAGAACATGGTGCCTGCCTCTGAGTATTTGAAGCAGGAGAAGAAGGAGCAGGTTGAGGAGATCCAGAAACCCGTTGAGGAGAAAACCGAGGTTCAGAGGGTTGAAGAAGCCGAGGAGAAGATCCACAGGGTGAGTCAGGCTGAACAGGCCTCTCTAGAGATCTCAGTAGAGATCCCTGAGAAGATAGTTGAAGACGCTAAAAGCCTCCTAGGAACCCTAACAGGGATCTTCTATGACGCGTCGTGGAACCAGCTTGAGAAGGTGTCTGTGAGAGAGCTTTTCGACAAGCTATCGGCGAAAGATCCTGGAAGCGTGTATGCCGTTATCTTCGACGGGATTATAACCCAAAGAATAGTAGATCTAGCTAAGGAGAAGAAGGTAAAGCTTCTTGTAGGCATAAGAGTGGGATCCCTGTCAAACAAGCCCGAAGATCTGAGCCTCCTCACATTCAGCCATATAGGCGTGATGTGAGGGCCCGCGGTTGATAAATGCTCTCCTCTTACAATCCTTATAAATACTTCTAGCAAGATCCTGGGGCTTAAAATATATATTCTCCCAGGACTTTTTTGGGAAACACTATGAACAGGAAGAGAATGTATGTAGTAGCCTTAATCCTCACCTTAATCCTCACAATCATCGTCTCAGCCGTATATCTAGCCCCACATATACCATCACTGCTCAGCCAGCCCACCATAGTGATCTCAATAACCTTTTACAATGAACAGGGGGTGCCTGTTCAGCTGCCAAGAGATGTGGAGCTCCAAGCCCAAGTGTTCGCAGCAACGGCTGAGGGGAGCAGGTTTGGCGATGTGAGGGTCGAGATCCTTAGAGGCAGGGTAAACGGGTCGATAATAATTCTTAAGCCTGAGGGGGTGTTCGGAGAGATTGTTAGAGAGTGGGTTGACTATATAAGGAATAAGGGTCTGGATCCGAGGACAGCGTCGAGCATCCAGATCAACATATGGGTCATAAACACATCATCGAGAGCCGTGATCTCTAGGCACAGTCACTACTACCCCTACGAGCCAGTGGCTGTGGCCAGCGGTAGATCAGTAACAATAGAGGTGGCCATAACCATACCCCCCACCAAGACTGGCACATCTCAATCATATAGTGGGCAGGGGGATAAGGTTGGTAGAGGAGATAGTGTGAGGCTAGATGCATCCTGTGTTGTTCAGTACTCGTGGGAGCGGTTATGGATCGTGATGCCCGAGAATTACACAGGAAAACCATATGTGATGTACGATCCCGTCGACGCAACATACTATATGAAGACGCCAGTCTTAGCAGTAATCAATCACGCCTACACCAGCGTTGGGGCATCGATTAATATAAATGCTATTTATAAAACAGGCTGGTCTGTTTCAATAGGGGCTGGGCTTGAGCTACAGAAGTACGGGCTGAGCAGCCCCAGCGTTACTATCTATAAGGCTGGGAATGTAAGAGAGGATCATGTTTACTTTTATGAATGGCTACCCACTGTAAATCCGTGGGAAACAAGGAATATATATGTATGGGCCAGGCCTATAGCGGAGTTCTTTAGGGAGATGGTTTTAGATACATGTATCGGTATGTATGAGCCTGCGCCGACTGGTTATGAGAAGCTTGATGCCTATGTCAAGTCTGTGAGGATCGTTGATAAGTGGGGCTCGAAATACTACGATGGAGGCGATGAATACGGGCTCCCGGACTGGATATACCGGTGGCTCTATGACAGCTCTGTTACTAGCGATAGATATATAGGCGGGCTGCCACCCGGTGGGAAAATAGCCCTCGAGATGATCATTAGAAACTATATCGATACGTGTGGTGTTGATTTCGAGACTTCCATACCTGTAGGTGCCATAGCAGCCACACTGTTAGCATCAAAGGGAGCTCCGGCTGCTTTTACCGGGTTCTTGGCTAGTGTGAGCGCCTCTGTAGGACACTTAACATTTATCATCACCGGAGGCGTTGAGAATATTGGCCCTAATTCAGCGTACCTATACTTCAGACAGATCAACTTTGCATATAAAGCAAATCCTCTATGCTTCTATAAAGTGCCGATCTCTATGGTCTTCATTATCCTGTAACAGTAGAGCGATCCAGACTAGATCTTTTTGTTATGGTGCCATAGGCCTATCAGATCTTTTTACCAAACAGCTTTCTCTCTACACTAGAGTATTCTCGGGATAGAGAGGCCCAGGCTTATTAATAGAGCCTCAGCGGCACCATATAGAGCGACCCCGGTTGATTGGCATGCTAAAGATGCCTTCCTATCCACACCAAGGATCTTTGTTGCAAAGGATACAGCGTAGACGCCGGCCAGCGGGGTTATAGCTACTATCACGATCTGTATCTTTCTCGCTCCAAACCTCTCAACCAAACCCACACCCCTTCTCGCAAAATACCTAGCTATAGATGGATACCTCCTCTCAAGAAGATCTAGAAGTGTGAGGATTGCTGCTGCAGGAGCCATGTTGGATGGAAAGGCTATGGCGAAAGAGGTGAAGGGATCTATGCCTAAGGCTACACCGAGGGGTATTGCGATCAATATCTCACCGATCGGTGAGGCCGCTGTTACAGCTATGATAAGGATCTTCGCTGGATCGAGCTCCCACGGCAATCCACACACCGGCACGGTGGTAATGGGTTCACAAAACCATAAACTTGTTATCAGCGATCTTTCCTGATCTTATTGGCGTATATCTCCTTATCCCCAACACTGGATCTCCATAGCATCGCCGAGTTAGAGAAAGAGGATCTCGTGGCTGAAAATCCATATCCTTTCCTCACGCTACCTAGGGGCAGCTTTTCTTGGATATATGTAGTCCTTCGGAGCCCTTGAGAATGGCTCTAGATATTTCCTAAGGATCTTGGGTATCTCCACAACCCCCTCGAGATCCTGGTTGTTCTCAAGAATAGCCGTTATAGCCCTTGTGCTCGCTATACCCGTGGAGTTGAGGGTATGCACATAACCCTTAACCCTTCCTTTTCTCCTGACAAACCTTATCTTCAACCTATAGCTCTGCCAATCAAGATCGTTGCTAGCGCTCACCATCTCCCTAAACCTCCCCTGGGCAGGCATCCACACCTCTAGATCGTATTTCTTTGCTGCAGGAGCACCTAGATCTCCCGAGGCTATGTTCACCACTCTATAGGGTAGGCCGAGGCCTTTGAAGAGCTCTTCCGAGTTTCTGATCAGCTCCTCATGGATCTCCCAGCTCTGTTCTGGCAAGGAGAACACGAACTGCTCGATCTTGTGGAACTGGTGCACCCTGAATATACCCTTAAGATCCCTGTTACCGGCCCCAGCCTCTTTTCTAAAGCACGGGCTTATTCCAACATATTTGAGTGGCAATCTATCCTCATCTATCTCCTCCCCCATATGAAGGGCTGCTAGCGAGTGCTCCGCAGTGCCTATGAGGTAGAGATCCTCCCCCTCGATCTTATAGATAGAGTCTTTCAACCCCTCATAATCGATCACACCCATGATCACTTGCCCCCTAAGCATATAGGGCGGTATTACCAACACATAGCCCCTCTGGGTTAGAAAATCAACAGCGTACCAGAGAAGCGCCATATCAAGCCACACTATGTCGTCGAAGAGATAGTAGAACCTAGACCCAGCCACCTCCGAGGCTTTCTCGGTGTTGCCGAGCCCCAGGATGTTCTCAAGCATATCGGCATGCCCAACAGGCTTCCAATCGATCACATAGTAATCCATCTCAACACCCTTCTTAACAGTCTCCTCCATAAACTGATCTAGATGCTCTCTATAAACCCTAGCCCTACCCCAAACCCTAATGGGCCTTGAAGCCGTTTCATCCCCAACCGGGACGCTCTCATGCACTATATTTGGTAGCGAGAGTATCGTTCTCTCCCACAGCTTGTCAAGCTCCTCCATACGCCTCTCCATATCCTGCAGCTGTTCCAAAAGCCTCTTAGCCTCCTCCACAAGCTTCTGCCTCTCCTCAGGAGGCGTCTTAGCGATCTTCTCACTGATCACGTTATGCCTATGCCTAACCTCATTGATCTCGGCTTGAAACTTCCTCCAAGCAATATCGATCTCCCTAGCCCTGTCAACAATGCTTATGTCCATGAGCCGTTTCCCCACATGCTCTTTCAAAGCCCCAGGATCTCTTCTAAGCAACTCCAAAACAGACCAGCTCATATCCAGCACCAGCTATGTATTATTTACGCCACAACTATATGAGATTCCCAGAGATATAAGTGCAGAGAAGCCTTGGATATTTAGAGGAAAGATGAAAGAGATAGGGTTAAAAAAAGATCTTTTATGCATTATTTTCTATCTAGCAGTAACGTTGACAGCACCATACCAAGGAGTCCAGGCTTTCCAGCCAGCAATATGTCCATATGCAGCGTTTATCCCTGTGTAGAGAGCTATGAGAGCGGCCACTATTAGAAGAGCTATCGCTATCCAGCCCAAGGCCTTGCTATGCCCAGCCCTGCCCAGTACTAGAGGCGAGATGAGCACCGAAACACCTATTAGGAAATACATAAGGCCAGCGATAGCGGGCTGCCGTGTCAATCCATATAGCCATATTATCACACCGTAGGTTACGATAGGTATCCCTAGAGGCGCGAGGGGCACAGCTATGTATCTGGGATTGATGCCAAACCAGAGGGCCAGCCCTATAATTATTGAGGCAACGCCGAAGACGGGCCAGGGATCTATGAGCACTATGTTATATGAAGAGGGCAGAGGCCACACGAAAGTGCCCCACAGTCCGGTTGCCAATGCGTATATGCCTACAAAGGTGAAATAGAGCCCCATGCCCTTATTAATCTGCACGATCTCTGTTGCAATAACTTCTTTCAAAGCCTCGCTCTCACTGTGCGGGTTATGGTGTGTATGGAGTGTTCTATACTTTATAACATTGACATATATTCCGTAGGCAGCCACTAGCAGGGATGCCCCTAGCAGCATTAGCCACAGATCAAGCGGATCCACGAACAATATTGGCACTTTTCTCACCATCTAATATTCTTCAATGATTCTTATAAAGCTATGTATTGATCTTCATATATGGATGATGAAAATAATATGAGCATGGGGAAAAATATTCAAACTTCTATTAATATATACCGAGATATATTTCTGAGTAGTTCTATATCAGTGATCCTCTATGTGGAATTAAAGGAACCGCTATAGGTACTCCCAAATACCCTTTCCCTTATAATTATACACTATGGTCTTATATGCTGTTGTATATTCTATAGCGTATCCTATCCCCTCCCTCCCTATTCCTGAATCTTTTCTCCCCCCGAATGGATAATACCCTATCCCGTGTCTTGGAAAGTCGTTGATATATACCGCCCCTACCTCTAGATGCCTTATTAGATACCTTATTTTATTGATATCCCTTCCAAAGACCGCGGCATCTAATCCATAGCTTCTCCTATTGCTTATATCTACAGCCTCCTCTACGCTTCTGAAGCTTGTTATAAGAGCTATTGGGGCGAAGATCTCTTTCTTGAAGAGAACCATATCATAGATCTTCTCCTTCGGAGCCTCTATAAGTGTTGGCTCGACATATGTTTTCCCAAGCCTCTTACCCCCCACAAGGATCCTGCCTCCCTTTGAGACGGCATCTTCAATAGCTTTCATCATCTCATCTGCTGCTTTCTCCTCTATTAAGGGGCCCATATCAACGCCCTCTCCCCTTGGATCCCCTATCCTTACTTTCCTCAGCTCGTTTACTAGAAGCGATTTGATCTTATCGTATACGGGCTCTTCGGCGAGAACAAGCTTTATGGCGTCGCACCTCTGCCCGGCATAGCTATAGATACCCCTAGATATTCTCTGGGCGCTCCACTCTAGATCAGCGTCGCCCAACACGATAGCTGGATCCCCGCCTCCTAGCTCCATGACGAACTGCTTTATCCCAGCCGATCTGAGAACCCTTATCCCGGTCTCCGTGCTTCCCGTAAGGCTTATGGTCCCAATCCTGGGGTCTGGGAGTATCTTTTCCACATCGCTTCCCCTCATGGTTAGCAGTGCAAGGGCTCTCTTCGGAAAGCCCGCCAGCTCTAGCAGCCTTATGAACATGATCACAGGCACCGGGTCTAGAGAGGAGGGCTTCACGATAAAAGCGTTCCCCGCTATAGAGGAGTAGGAGAGCTTGTTCACAGTATCGAAGAGGGGGTAGTTGAAGGGTGTTATGGCAAACACTATTCCTACAGGCTCTCTCCTCACTATCGCTTCTGTCTCTGTGGTCTCGTCTGTCCAGTCCCCTGGTATATAGTCTCCATGCACCCTCTTAAGATCCAGATCGATTCTCCTAAGCCTATCGACAGAGGCCTTCACCTCCCCCCTTGCAGCCTGGATCGGTTTTCCCGCGTTCACCACCAAAGATCTAGCTATATCATCAGCATTGCTCTCAAGAAGATCCGCGGCTTTGTGGAGTATTGAGAGCCTCTTATACCCTGGCATGTTCCTAATATCCCATCTCCCATATCTATACAGAGTATCGAGAGCCCTCTCAACATCCCTCTGGGAAGAGATCGAGACGCGCGCTATCACCGAGAGATCAATAGGGGATCTCACCTCATAGAACTCATCCCCCTCAACCCACTCACCAGCTATGTAGCTCTTAAACACAGGGATTCCATCGCTATCAAGCCTATAGATCTCCTTGAACAGTGGTGACGAGATATCTAGCCTAACCCCCATACCCCACACCACCAATGGTTATACCTAGGGGATATATATTTTTACCCAATAATAAGGATATAGATCGAAGTATAATCGATAGGTATTGGGGGATTTCTCAAGGTTGATTCAATTATCGATGGATCATTAAATTATAGCCTTGAGAAGATAGCACGCCACAAAATATGAACAGAACTTGAGGCAACATCTACAATGCAATTAGTCGTGTATCTTTAATAGAGAGATCATGTTTTCCCTTCTCCCTATGATCTTTGCGAAACCTATTCTCAATAGCTGATATATCTCATCGCTTAAGATAGCTACGCTGTTCTCTATGAGGCCTCTGTGGATAACATAGCTCAATCCCATGGGCTCTTTGAGAAGGGCTTTTAATGGTTTGTGGGAGACCCACTGGATTATGGGCATTCCTCGCTTCCTCGCTGTCTCAAGATCCGCTGATATATATCTAGCTATGGCTATGGTAGGTTCTGATCTAGCAGCATCGGTGCTACCTATTATTTCAATGTTTGCGAGCTCCATCAACCTAGCCTGCCTTGTTTTGCCAGCTATAGCTTCTAGATCCTTTCTAGATATATAGACATAGGCTCCCTTCTCATCAACATCAACCCTCAGCCCTCTCTCACCAAGGCTAGAGTTATCGGGGTGGTAGGGTACTTTTCTTGCTAAGAGCTCTTCCGGAAGTCCTTCTATATATAGCTTCACAGGATCTATAACCATCATGAGCCTCCTTGCCACAGGATCAAGCTTCTTCCTATTAAGAGACGCGAGATTATCCCACGAGATGCTAGCATCGCTTGGCTTTACGCCGAGCCCTTTCACCATCTCTCTTATCGTTTCAGCAAGGATCCCTCTGGATCTCAGGCCAGCGAGCGTTCCAAACCTAGGGTCTGCGTAGCCGCTGAACCTGCCCGGGCTCTTCGAGAGAATCGATCTTATCTTCGACTTGCTAAGTATAAAGCCCTCCAGCTTCAGCCTCCCCACATTCACCACGTGGGGATAGCTCCACCCCATATGGCTGTATAGGTATAGCTGCTTAGTTGTGTTTTGAACATGCTCCCTCCCCCTTATTATGTGGGTAACTCCCATGAGATGGTCATCAACCCCTGCTGCAAAGTTATACGTAGGCCACACTATGTATCTATCACCACTCAGCGGGTGGGGATATCTAGAGGTATCTATGATCCTCATCCCTATCCAGTCAACCACGCTAGGGTCGGGGTGGTTGAGATCCGTTTTGATCCTGAGGGCAGCTTCTCCCTCTCCGAAGAAGTTGGAGAGCATCTTGTCGAAGAGCTCGAGATTTTCCTCAACACTCTGTAGCCTGTGGCTGCAGGCTTTTCTAGACACCCTGCTCTTTGAGATCTCCTCCCTACCGCATAGATCTATATATGCTCCTCCCCTCTTGATAAGCTCTCTAGCAACACCGTAATAGATCTCCATTCTCATGCTCTGAACATACTCCTCATCCCATTTTATCCCAAGCCACCTTAGATCCTCCTTTATAGCCCAGTAGGCCTCTGGGAGGGGCGTCTTTATCCTTGGATCTGTGTCCTCGAATCTTAGAATCATCTTTCCACGATAGATCTCTTTGGCATATATATAGCTTAGAAGAGCGGGCCTCGCGTTGCCCAGGTGGAGCACAAAGTCAGGGTTGGGGGCGAATCTAGTAACAACACCCCTCTCAGCCTCTGGGAGGGGCGGTAGCTCTCTATACTCCTCCCCAGGTCTCTTCTCCTCTATCTCTCCCGCGAACCGCATCTCTAGGAGGGACTGCTGCTGGCTTGGATCCATGCTGTTAACCTGATCCACTATCTCCTTAGCTATCCCCGCGATCTCTTTCGCCCTTACCCTTAGCTCGGGCATCTCACCGAGGATCTTGTTGATCACGGGGCCCAGCGATGCCTTCCCACCATGTTTAACAGCGTTTAGGAGAGCGTGTTTTAGTATGAGTCTCTTTATCTCCTCACTAGCTTCTAATGATTCTGGCTCTCCTGACATGATCCTCACCAACGAGTATATATAGGAATTTCTCAGGCCTTGACCCTGGCTTCTGTGCAGCGTAGATCACGAGGCCTTCGAACCCCGATCTAACAGATCTGATCTCCCCCTTTTTGGTAGCTATATACGCTATCCTATCACCTCTAGCTACTCTATATCCCTCCAAAACCAAGCTGTGGATCCTATATCCCTCCACCTCTATAGCATGTGCAGCAACTCCCCCTCCAACCAATATGCACTCCTCAGAACCCTCCCAGGTGAGCATAAAGCCGCATTTAATAACACTGCTATCACCGATTATCAGGCTGCCAGCCTCTTCGTACGGTACTTCTACATAGCATTCGATACAGCTATTATTGCAGCCAGGAGTTATAGCAACACCTCCCCCATCTTTTGGATCTATCTCACAGTACCTCCTAGCAGAATCTCTAGTATCTTCGAAGCATCTAGAAGATATAGCTATATATGGGAAGCCTCTGCTCAACTCTCTCTCCACGCAAGCCTAAGTATTAGATCCCTTATCCACCCAATAACCTTTCTATCAGCATCTCTAACCCTCTCTAGGCTCCCCAGGGCTGTATCTACATGGCTCTTGATCAGCTGCTCTGCATATTTCACACCACCAGCCTCTACTATGAGATCCCTGGCCCTCTCTAGATCCTCTCTAGACGCTTCTCTATTGCCGAGAACACTTAGCAGGAACCGCCTCTTATTCTCCGAAAGGCTTCTCAGAGCATGTATTACCATAATGGTTCTCTTCCCCTCTCTAATATCGCTTAAAACAGGCTTGCCAGTAACACTTGGATCTCCCACCAGGCCTATGAGATCATCTCTTACCTGGAAAGCTATACCAGAGTTCTTGAAGCACTCCCCAAATCTCTCTAGATCCTCTTCACTAGCATTCCCCAGAATCGCCCCCATGGTGGCTGATGCTATAAAGAGCGCCGACGTCTTCTTATAGATCATCTCTAGGTACTGCTCCTCAGACACCTCCACAGCTTTGGAGAGCATCATGTCAAGAGCCTGTCCCTCGGCGACGGTTATTGAGGCCTGGTTGAGAATCCTTGCTATCCTGATCACACTCTCAGGCCTCACTCCAAAATCTACTAAACCTAACACAGCCTCGTATGATTTAGCGAAGAGAAGATCCCCTGCTAATATAGCCATCTCCTCTCCATAGACCCTGTGAGTCGTTGGAACACCCCTTCTAAAATCATCCCTATCCATAATGTCGTCGTGAACCAGTGTGAAGTTATGGAGAATCTCTATCGATGCCCCAGCTATAGAGGAGATCGAGGGATCCACCCCATAGCCTCTAGCAACAAGCCCCAGTACCAGGGGTCTGAGCCTCTTCCCACCAGCTACTATCAAGTGGGCCGATGCCTTGTATAATATCTCTGGCTCTCCCCCTAGGAGAGCCTTTATCCTTCTATCCACAAGCCCTATATAATGCTCTGCAAAAGCCCGGGCCTCTTGATCCCAACTTGATAGGCTCAACATATCTCCCAAATAAGCTTAAATAGAGTTCTTATATTAGATTATGTTACTATAACTCCAGCATGATTATAGCTAGAAGCCCTGCTTCTTTGGGTTGGTGTTGTGGGTTGTGATGGGAAGAGGGGTGTGTCATGGCGGAACATATTATTCGCCCAGACAGGTTGGCAACTCTTCCTAGACAATGCTACGGCTTTATCGCTATCTTGAAGTATTTGGGATTTAAGGCCTCTTCGAAGGCTTCCTTTGCATCATCTATATCGTAGGCCTTATCAAACCTAGTCTCTATCACCCCGTCTTCGAGGAGCTTGACAGCTCTTCTGAACTCCTTGAAAGCCCCGCACCTAGATCCTATTATGGTTAGCTCCTTTACAACCGCTGGTGTTGTATCCATATATACTAGAGATCCTGTGGTTGTTTTTGTATGTATCACTCCAGTAGGTTTTGCCAGATCTATAGCTATGCTCACAGCCCTCTGATCCCCAGCGGCTTCGAATATAAAATCGTAGTAGGACTTTGGGGCTTCATCTAGGTAGATCACTTTGTCGGCAATGCCCACGAACTCCTCCGCCTTTGAGCTCCCCTCCCTAGCTATTACATCGACCATTACTCCGTACAGCTTCTTCAGCACCTGCACAGCAAGCCACGCTATGTTTCCAGTGCCTATAACAGCAACCTCGTCAAAAGGCCTAGGGGGTCTGAGGGACATCGCCCTGAGCACTGCTGCTAGAGGCTCTACAAAGATCCCCTTCTCGGGGGATCCTTTAAAAATGTGAAGAGCCTCTAGAGGCGCTACGAAATACTCGGCCATGCCGCCGTCGAAGTCTATTCCGAGTGTTTTCTTTTGTGGGCAATGGGTATAGAGACCAGATCTACAGTAGTCACAAGTCCAGCAGGGGAAATTGATCTCGGATACAACTCTCGCCCCCATGAGATCCTCTGGGCCGGAGATTATTCTCCCAACAACCTCGTGGCCAGGAACCAGAGGTGTTTTGAACAGCTTATAAGACCCTGTATAGAAAGCCTTATCAGTACCACATATGCCGGCAAGCTCGCTTTTAACCAAGGCCCAGCCATTGGGAGGAGTTGGTGTAGGTATATCTATTACCTCCACCTTTCTGCCACCATATAGAGCCACGGCCTTCAAAGCAACACCACGTATTATATACCCTGGGTTCTATATTATTGTGATAATGATCCATGAGATCCAGCTTCGAGGTATAGAAAGCGATCCTTGAAAGGCGCCCCTATATCCGTGAGATCTATGTTTCCGAACCAACGGCCCTCGGAATCTAATAGCCCCTTATAGGGATAGAGATAACATTCTCCCCGCCCTAGGGGGCGGGGCTTTCGGTTGTAACGGTTGAAGACAGTGCTTGTGAAGCGCCTTTTTACTCCCAAATCTCTTCGCAATATCAGGGAAGCCTAGCTCTCTAGGGCGGAAAGAAGATCATAAGTTAGCTGGGCTGGGTTACGGCCAGGAATATTCGCTAGTTTCGACTCCGGGAAAATTCTCTCCAGACTGTTTCTCTTATTTACAAACAATGTAGATCTTTAAAGGCGTCCTGGGGCTTTCCTCGCTCTAGAAGCTCGCTCTGCTTGTTATCCTTATGCAAGACCTACCATACCCCTGGTCTATGCGATCTTCTGCTATATCCTCTATATGGGGTATTGCATATCCATGCGGGCATCTCTTTGGATGCCCCAGCACGCTGCAGATCTTCTCTATCTCCTCAACACGGATCTCTAGATCTATCTGTGATGCTATTGAGCACGCAGCACCAACATCGATCTTAAAGATCCTTACCAGCATTTCTTCCAAAACACCATGGGCCCAGATCCTTCTCATAAGTGTTTTCTCCCCAGCATGGGTGAGTCTATAAAGCCCCCTTCCAACCTTTGCAACGAGCCCGTAGCTTATCAGCTCGGCTAGATATTCATGGGCGGATGGAGCGCTAACCCCCAGGATCCTGGATATCTCTGTAAGCCTAGCAGCGTTTCCTCTTCTCGATGTTATATATATTGCTAAGAGATAGTCGAGAGCCCTCCTAGATACTCTGTAGCTGTTTCCCTCTCTCAAGACCTATCGCCTCTTGATTAGTGCTAGGAGATAAAAGCCTATGGATATTATGCCCAGCAGCGCTCCGTAGGGGATATTTGTTAGATATGAAGCAATTATTGATACTATCGACGATATGATGAGGAGGGCCGTCGCAACATGGCCGCCTCTCCACAAGACCCTGTTGGCAACTACTCCTGGCATCATAAGGGCTATGTGGGCTGGAATAGCGCCAATGATCCTTGTGACATATATTGCCGAGAAAGCTATGATCATATATAGAGCCCATCTATATATCCTTACACCGCCCTTTAGGATCTCAAAAGTCTCTGGATCAAAGGCTATGTATATAAAAACCCTCCATAGAAAAGCCACTATTATTACGAGCACAACACTTGCTAAGAGATAAGCGATGATATCGCTATAAGATACTAGAAAGGGGTTTCCAAAAAGCACCATGTACACATAAGAGACCCCCCCAGGTATTGTTAGGGCAACATAGTACGAGGACAGCGATGATATCATCGCTGCTATTGCGATTATAAAGCCCATGGATGTCTCTTGACTATACCCCCTATCGATCATGATAGCAGCTATGAGGACAAAGAGAGCCATTGCCGCTAGGGTAACCACGCTCTCTGGGATCGTTTTTATATGCCAGCCAATAAGGCTGCCCACAAGGCTCGCTGCTATTATCATGTGGAGCGATTCTATAGCTAGGAACTGTGTTCTCGTATAGCTTATAAGGACACCCACTGTTCCAGCCACTATAGATGCTAGGGATGCCGATACTAGGCCCGAGATCAGCAGGGGATCAACCGTGCTCCTCACCCATGAATACAAAGCCTTCTCCAAGCAATATAGAGCCATAGGCCTCAGCGAGATATTTAGGTTTAATCGCATCATAGAACCTGCCCTGGGCAACCACCCTCCTGTTTAGAAGGATCACGTAGGGATTATATGGGGCACAGGCTGAGAGATCGTGCCCCACTATGAGGAAGCTGGTCCCCCTCTCCCTATGGATCTTGTATAGGGTTGTGAGGATCTCAGCCCTCCCCCTAGGATCCACGTGTGAGAGCGGTTCGTCGAGCAGAACTAGCTTGGCGTTGGTTACGAGGGCCCTTGCTAGGAGAACCCTCTGTCTAAGCCCCCCGGAGAGCCTTGAAAAGATCTCATCTGCAAGGCTCTCAACACCCACCATGTTTAGAGCATCTCTAACTAGTTCCCCATCCTCCAAGCCCATGATCTTTAGGGGCATTTCAACAACATCCCTAACCCTGAGGGGTATGTCGAGGTTTATGGAGGAGGATTGAGGCATATAGCTTACAAGCTTTCTCACGCTTTTCCTCTCAACCTCGGGGTCTATTCCAAAGACACTTACCTTACCGCTCCTCCTCCTAACGATCCCCAGGAGAACTTTCAGCAACGTAGACTTGCCAGCCCCGTTAGGCCCTGCTATGATGGCGAAGAATGGGTGTTCTAGATATAGGCTCACATCTTCTATAACGATTCTTTCCCCATAGCCCGCGCTAACGCCCCCCATAACTATGGTCATGCTCAACCACCATATCTTCTTCTAAATAGATAGCCAGAGATGAAGCCGAGGGCGAGGCCGAGAGCTGCAAGGGTTATTGGTGACGTGTAGTCGCTCCACCGCATCGCCCCATTTTCACCAGAGGCTGTTTTGCTCGTCTTGACACACTCTCCCAGCTCTTGTGATAATACGAGCGGTGCTAACAATATATCTTCTGGATCTTTGTTAGAGGCTATCTCGATCGAAACGATCCTGATTCCGAGGGCGCCTAGAGATCCTCTAAGCCTATCTATATCCGCGCGCTCGAAATCGCTTATGACTAAGAGGCAGCGGGATGGGATAGATCTGAGTAGCTGTAGAGAGGATGGAGAAGGATCCAGCTCAGGATCTGGGGTGAGTATTGTGGAAACATTAGCACCAATAGATCTTACGAGATAGTATGAAACAGGGCTATATAGAGCTATACCGCTGATCCCAAGGCTATTTATTTCTCTTCTAGCCTGATCAAAAGATCTTGAGATAATGCTCTTAACCACCTCACCCCTGGCAGCTATATAGCTCGATATGTTAAGACCCTTGTTGTTGGCCACGCTTGATAAGATCTTTCCCAATATGTCTATGGACATTGAAAAAGCCTTCTCATCGAGAAAGACCTCGTGGAGATTCTCAACATCGGTACCAGGGATCTTATCGGGCTTCCAACCAGCCTTTAATAGCTCGTCGAGCAGCACTACGGATCTTTCTCTATATAGCTCATAGATCTTGCTCGATATTGGTAGATGGTGGAGAGAATCAATAACTATGATGTCTGAGGAAGAGATCTTCCTTATATCATCTATAGAGGGCTCATACCCATGAGGATCAACACCTGGTGGGATGATATCCATAACATCAACATAATCACCACCGATAAGCCTTATCAGGAACGCTAAAACAGGGTGCGTCGTCGTTATGAAGATCTCTGTGCTCTGGCTGGTTGCAGCATATGAGGGGACAGCAAAGCCTAGGATTAATGGTGCTAGGAGAAAAATAACTAGCACCATGGCGGGAACGGGGTTTCCCTTCCTCTTCATAGACACACCCAGATTTTTAGGGTTAGCCTAAATTTAAGCTTTAGGGCTAGCCTAAAAACACTTATAAGCCCTCTGCCAATATATGGATGGTGTATCCATATGGCGAACTTCACAAGGATCTTAGGGATCGGTGTGATAGCGGCTATAGCCCTATCTCTGGCCTCCATGTTCTATATGATCTCGGCTGTGAATGAGACCAGAAGCGATATAGGCAAGCTCAGCGCCAACATAAACAACATATCTGATAGCATGGCCAAACTATCGAAAATCGTTGAGGGTTCCATAGTAGCTATGGGTGACCTTAACCAAACTATAAGACAAACCATAAGATCTATAGAAAAGGATATAGCAAGTATCAATAACTCCTTAGCCTCACTGGATGAGATCCTTAGAATCTCGGCTGAGCCGAAGATCACAGTTAAGTATGCAAAGCTCTTCCAGGTAACATATGATGGTCCCGTAAAGGTGGTGGGGGATGCAGAGGGGCAAGTGATCCTCCTAGTCCCTAGATCTCTCTCGCATCAGAGAGACCTGGTTAATTACTACTCGGGCAAATATTCACCACAACTGGTTATATACACGCCCGTCGAGAGAGTTGTGCTCATGTCAGCAACCCAGGTCTCTATGCTATTAAGGCTGGAGCAGGAATGTAGAGTTGATATAATAAACACTTCAGTCCTCGGGATCATGTGGGGTAAAATGTATAAATGGTATATTCCTAGGATCGCCGATATGCTTGAGAAAGGGGATCTCAGGGATTTTGGGTGGGCTGATAGTCCTAACATAGAGGCTATAGCGGCTTCAAAGCCTGATCTCGTGGTTATATATACATATGCAGGATCGCCCGTATTTAGATCTTTAAAGGATGCTGGGCTACCGGTTGTTGTCGATAATGAGTGGATGGAGGAAACAGTACTAGGGAGGTTTGAGTGGATAAAATTCCTAGCGCTATTCTTCAACCTAGACGGCTGTGCAGAATCGATGTTCAATAGGGTTGAGAGCCTTATATCAAGCCTTAAGCTCTCAGTAGCCAATCAGGCCCCTCTGGAAAGTCAAAGACCTGTGGTGGCGTGGTTTAGCGTGTTCAGAGGAACGATATATGCGGCAGGGCCGGCCAGCTATGTTGTTGATGCTATAACGATTGCTGGGGGGAGATATGCTTTCAGTGACATACCATTTGGCAGGCCGTCGCAAGAGGTAATAGTCGCGAGATCAGGCTTCATAGACGTGCTTGTATATTCATCAAGCATCGATTATGGTCCAAAGAATATAGATGAATTGTTAAAGGCAGCACCTTTTATAAGCGATGCAAAGGCTGTTAAAGAAAAGAGGGTCTATGCGTTCGCCCCAGATTACTGGCAGCTCGGCACAGCATATCCAGAGGACATTATAAAGGATCTCATTAAGATCCTCTACCCAGATCTTCTAAGGGATTGGAACCTGAGGTATTTTGTCAAGCTTAGCTAGGGATGCAGCTATGAATAATAAAAAACACTTTTTACTCAAAGTCAAAGTATATTTTTTATTCACAATACTACTGATCATGCTTGTGGCATCCTTCATTGCATCCATATTGTATGGGCCTGTCGGAATAGATCCCTTCGCAATCGTGGGGGACATGCTTAGGGGAGATGTCCTTACAGATACTGAGAAGGCAATAATATATAGTATAAGGATGCCCATAGCTATTGCGGCTATAGCCTCAGGAGCTCTTTTAGGTATCTCGGGTCTCTTATATCAGATCTTGCTGAGGAACCCTATGGGGGATCCGTACGTTATGGGTGTAGCCTCAATATCATATACAGCATTAGTGGCGGTCGCTTTCCTAGCTGTACTTATTGGTGCTTTCTTCCCTTACGTGTCATTCATAGCGCCCCTGGCGGTGCTCACCATAGCCCTCATATACACAGGGATTTTAAGCATACTCTCATACAGACTCTCTATGCTTCAGATCCTCTTAGTAGGCGTCTCACTAAGCTTCGCATTCTCCGGCATCTCGATATTACTGCTCTCAAGACTCCCGCCAGAGATTGCTGGATATCTTGCAGTAGCCCTTATGGGGAACTTTGAGAGCTCTGGTCGACAAGGATCCTTGATCCTTGTAACATCTCTGGTTATAATCACGGTACCAGCCTATCTCCTAGCTATAAGATATTTAGACCCCCTTCTTCTTGGTGAGGAATACGCTAGATCCCTTGGAGTAAATACAGGCCTCGTTAGGCTTATCATAGGCCTTATAGCTGGCTCATCAGCAGCTATCACGGTAACCTATGTGGGTATTGTAGGATTCATAGGCTTCGCCTCACCCCACATAGCCAGGTTACTTGTTAAGAGTAATAAGAGCTCTGTCATCTTGCCCCTCTCATGCCTCGTTGGAGGACTTTTAGCGATCCTTACTAACCTATTTATCAGAATAGCTTTCCAGGGCTCGACAGTGCCTGTAACAGCTGTTACAAGCCTCTTTGGAGCACCTCTCCTCATATATATGGTTTCGAGGATGAGGGGGGAATATGCGTGGGCATAGCGAGGTTCAAGATCAGAGCCCCTGTGTTGATATAGCATCATGTGTAGCTGGATATGGTGGAAAGCCTGTTGTCAGCGCCTCAACAAGGATCTGTGAGGGTTTGACATGTATATTGGGGCCTAACGGGTCTGGCAAAACCACCCTTTTGAAAACCATAGCGGGTCTTCTAGAACCCATAGAGGGGGCTGTGTTTATAGATGGGCTGAACATGAGTCTTATTAGCGTGAGAGAGAGGGCAAAGATCACTGGGATCCACCTCTCACAGATCCCCGCGCTGCCCCTCTTCAAGGTGAGGGACGTGGTCTCTCTAGGTAGAACACCGGTGACGGGGTTTCTATCTTCTAGGGATGATGCTGCATATATCGATGAGGCGATTAAAAGGGTGGGGATCGAGGATCTCTCTGATACGTACTTCAACCAGCTGAGCGATGGTCAGAAGAGAAGGGTTATGATCGCGATGGCGCTTTCAAGGAGGCCGAGGGTTCTTGTGCTTGATGAGCCCACCAGTTTCCTCGATCCGATCAATAGGCTCAAGATATTCGAGATGTTGAAGGATCTGTCGAGAGAGATCCCTGTTATACTCTCAACCCACGAGATCGATCTTGCGGCTATTTTTTGCGACAACATATACTATATAGATAGCGGTGTTCTTAAGAAAATGGAGAGTCTCTCAGAGCTTGGAAAAATATATGGAGATCGTGGTGTATTTCTAGACCCATTTACCATGACCCTAATGCCTCTGATCCCCAACAGCTATAGATCGTTACATATGCTGAGCGGGTGTGGAAGCGGTGTTGTGTATATGAGAAAGACGGGGCCCGGGTATTCTATAACAGCGGGCCCTCTATATCCGAATGATCTGGATGCTATAGTGCTTAGGAGGCTTGGTGCCGAGGTTATAACCACAGCTGATATAGATCCTCTGGAGAAAGCTGTAAGGCGTGTTGAAAAGGCAGAGTTTCTTGTGGTGATAGATGTTCCAGAGTATTGCAGGCCTCCAGATGCTCGCGCTCTGATTAGGCGGGTCAGCAGCTCCGGTAAGAAGATTGTCTATGTTGATGCTGCTAGCCTAGGACTTGCTGATCTCTTCTCAACAGCTTAATCGATCTAACAGGACATCTATATCTATTGAGATTAATTTTAGACCGCGGTAATGTTACTTGGCAGGGCGTGATGATAGAGAGCATCTCTAAGATCCTTGTTGTGTGTTTTCCCCACTGCTCCTCGGAGGAGAGGAGTGTTATTGAGAAGCATGTTATATCTAGGCTGAGGCTCTCTGTGAGCTTCTCGGATCACGGATCTTACCCTCCGTCTACTCTATATGATAGTTGGAGAAAACAATATAGATCTGAGGAGGTTTTAAGATACCTTCTAGCCTGGAGAAGAGGATCTCTCGTAGTGGCTGTCGTGAAGGACGATGCATATGCCTATGGCTATAACTATGTTTTCGGCCATGCCGATCCTAGGGGAGGTGTTTGTGCAGTGTATACCAAAAGGATCTACGGCGGTGAAGGAGGCGAGTACCTATCAAGGCTAGCCAAGGAGGTGCTGCACGAGCTGGGACACCTGCTAGGGTTGGGGCATTGCAGCAATAAGGAGTGTGTTATGAGTTTCAGCAGGAACCTCGCGGAGGTTGATAGAAAGAAGCCTATGTTCTGTTCATCATGCATAGCTAAGCTTGGCGAGGGCTCGGCGAGATTCTCTAGATAGCCTAGAAGTGTTGCCAGGCTCTTGCTTTGGAAAGATATTTATCGCGTATAAGGGTATGATCCTCTGGGAATGTTGTTAGATGAAGATATTGAAAGGATCTGTGGTTATTGATCCGTCGATGATCAAGCTTCTAGAGGATCGAGAGCTGGATAGGCTGCTATCCCTCCTAATAAAGATCTCTAGGGAGGGCCTCTATAGAGTCTTTATAGCCACATCGCCCTTCAATGCAAATATAGCCCTTAGGGGCTCCAGGGTATATAGAGCCTCTATAGGCTATGGAGCATTCATAGTGCAGGCAGCGTTGCAGGGCACCGTGAGAGAAGATCTTGGAAACGTTGTGGGAGATCTATGCGGCTGGGAGGGCCGTGCTGGTGAGCTCTGCTGGTATCTAGGCGAGGATATGTGGGTTGACGCAAGGATCCTGATCCCCAGGGTCTCTCTAGACCCTCTATATAGATGCCCCAGAGAGTACGAAGAATCGATCGTTAGGCTCGGCTTAGAGCTTGTGGCGAAAGATAGAGCTAGAATCCTCTGCCTAGGCGATGGGGATAGGTTAACAATAGCAGATCCCGGGGTGAATTATCTAGCCATCCCCGTCGATGTCGATATGGATAGGGGTTATAGAGACCACCCAGTAGATCGAGCTGGCGGTTATAAACACCCAATAGCAGTCCTCCTATCTGGGAGAAGGGTTGCTTGCAGCGACCCCAAAGATCTAGAGCTCCCCGAGGGCAGCGAAGCTGTAGTAAGAACAGCCGCTGGGGATACTCTTCTCCACACAATATACGATCAGGTCTATGTTTTTGGGTGCAAACCAATGCCAGGGGATCTTTTGTTCAATGTGGCCGCGATATATGTCTCAACCCACCATGTATCCTCACACCGCGATTTACATAGCATCTGGCTAAACCCCCACAACCAGTAAAAAGATCTAGGTTCTAAGGATTTAAGCCCCAAGAGGATTCACTATCTGGCAAGTGGCCGCGGTAGCTCAGCCTGGGAGAGCGCGGGACTGTGGGCTCCTAATAACGGCCGGGGGTAGATATCCCGAGGTCCCGGGTTCAAATCCCGGCCGCGGCCCCTTTCCCCATGTTTATGGGGTCTTTTGGATATATTTGGAGTAGCGAACGAGTTGGGGATAGGTGATATGGGTATGGGAAAACAGATCCTCTTGATAGGCCTCGATGGGATAGGTGATAGGCCTTCTAGGGAGCTCGGCGGCCTAACCCCGCTTGAGGCTGCTTCTAAGCCTGCTATTGACTGGCTCGCTTCTAGGGGTGCTCAGGGCATAATGGATCCTATAGCTCCTGGGGTTATTCCGGGCTCTGATACCGCTCACCTCGCGATCTTTGGCCTGGATCCTTTTAAGGTGTATCCCGGCAGAGGGCCTTTCGAGGCCATAGGCGCTGGGGCCTCTCTAGAGCCTGGAGATATTGCTCTGAGGGGCAATTTCGCCTCTGTTGATAGTGGTTTGGTTGTTGTTGATAGAAGAGCTGGGAGATCCGACTATGGGCTTGACGAGCTAGTGAGGTTTCTCAACAAAAACATAGGGGAGATAGATAGTGTTAGGGTTGAGTTCTATAGAGCTACTGAGCATAGAGTCGCTGTTGTTCTGAGAGGCCAGGGGCTCTCTGATAGGGTTGGCGATACAGATCCCCATGTGGAGGGTCAGAGGGTCTCTCTTTCAATGCCTCTGGAAGATAGCGAGGAGGCTAGAAGAACTGCTGAGGTGATTAACAAGCTATCTGTGGAGGTGAATAGACTGCTCAAAGACCACAGAATCAATAGGGAGAGGGCTGAGCTGGGGCTGCCTCCAGCCAACATTATCATTATGAGGGGGACTGGTAGGATGCCAAGGCTAAAGAAGATCCAGGAGCTCGATAGGATCACCATTGAGAGGGCAACTGCTATAAGCGCTACTGCACTTATAAAGGGCGTTGCAAAGATCCTGGGGTTCGAGGTTATACACCCGCCAGGCGCCACTGGGGGGCTTAACACTGACATCGAGTCCAAGGTGAGGGCAGCGAGGGGGATGCTTGATAAGGGATACGACCTAGTTTATCTGCATTTTAAGGGAACCGATAGCGCTAGTCATGATAAGAAGCCCAGGGAGAAGATGGAGTTTATAGAGAGGTGTGATAGAGCCCTCTCCCAGATGATCCGAGAGTTCGCTGACAACATAGTTATAGCTATCACAGGGGATCACACCACCTCGAGCGAGCTCGGCCAACACACAAGCGATCCTGTTCCTCTTCTCATATACTCTAAGGATATTTTCTATGACTCAATAGGCAGGTTCTCCGAGAGAAGCGCTAGAACAGGCTCTATCGGCAGGATCAGAGGATCTGATCTCATATATATATTATCAGACCTGGCGGGAAGGCAGGAGAAGTTCGGGGCATAGCGGGAGCTATATCAGGGGTTTTCCATAGCCCACAAGCCTCCATCTACCCTTTATCTGCCTCGATATAGCTATACCCATGTTCTTAATAACAAGAGAGGGTTTTGTGAGCGTTACCTCAAGCCGATCTCTGCTAACCCTGTTCACTATAGCCATGGTCGTGTTAGTTCCTATGGTTAGCATGATGCTCTCCCTAGCCCTTATAGGATCCACACCGATCATCTCCTTAGCTCCAACCACCCTTTCCAGCAACACATAGTCGATCTCTATCGAGGTCAGGGGGTCGGGAACCCTCCCAGCCTTACCAACAACGTTTCCAACCAGCTTGTCAGCTTTCGTCAAGAAAGGATCTAGGTCTGTTCTCAGGGCAACAAGACCGCCAGGCCCGGCTTCGCTAAACTCCGTCGCACCGAATCTTATTGATGTAACCCTGGTTACTAGGGGAACATATTCTGCCTTTCCATCCGCTCTCTCTATCCTTGCCCCGGGTTTTATCTCTATCTCGTCTCCAACCCGTATCACGCCCTGGATCAGTGATCCCCCAACGATGCCGCCAACAAGATCAGATACCGGTGTCCCAACCTTGTTTACCTCAAAGCTTCTGGCAACAAACATCAAGGGGTCGGCGCTGGTATTTCTCTCAGGTGTCGGTATTGTTTTCTGTATAGCCATGAGAACAGCATCTATGTTGATACTGTGAAGAGCGCTGGCTGGTATTATGGGTGCTTTCTCATACCCCATCTCGCTCAAAAAACTCTTGATCTCCTTGTAGCTCTCAACGGCCCTCTGCTTCTCAACAACATCTATCTTGTTCTGAACAACAGCCACGTTCCTGATCCCTATGAGCTTTAGTGCCGTTAGATGCTCCCTGGTCTGGGGCTGTGGACACGGCTCATTAGCAGCCACTACTAGGAGGGCTCCATCCATAAGCGCGGCGCCGCTCAGCATGGTTGCCATTAGGGTCTCGTGCCCCGGGGAGTCTACGTATGAGACTCTTCTAAGCAGCCTCGATTCTGTGTTATCGGGGCACTTGCTGGTAGTCGTATATGCCTCGGGCTCTTTTAGGCCATCACAATAAGCTATGTTTCCATCGGCGTAGCCTAGCTTTATAGTCATAGATCTTCTAAGCTCCATCGAGTGCCTAGCGGTCCATATACCCGTCAGTGCCTGTACGAGGGTTGTTTTGCCATGATCCACGTGGCCTATGATACCTATGTTGACCTCCGGCTGCGTGATCTTCCACATGGAGTATCCTAAGGAAATATCCCTATGGGAGGATTAAGAGCTTTATGTTCGTGCTACAACATCTATGCTATCTAGGCTTGGTGTTCATAATAGGTGCCGGTCTGCTCTGGCTTTAAGAGCCTGGATCTGCTGGGAGTATTGCCAGTTAACAATGATGTAAGTCTAAGTTATATATTAATAAAAGCTCTGCAGATAATTATATATTGAGGTAGCTGCTTTGGATACATTGCAAGAGCGGGGAGAGCTGAGCCCAATAGACAAAAAAGCCTTTGAGATAATATCGAGTCACAGCGAAAGGGGGGGAATACTTCAATCAGATCTTTGGAGGGTTCTCGGCGTCGACAGTAAGGAAGGGTCAAAAATAGTGCTGAGGCTCCTGAGAAGAGGCATGATAACGAGGAAAGAGGTTAATCACAGCGGTAGAAAAACCTATCTCCTTATGGTGGCCCACCAAGTTGAGGAGAAAGAGATAGATGTAGATATAGGCGATGTCATAGAGGTCCCGTGCTTCACTTGCGAGTACCTCTACCTAGAGTGCGGCGACTCATCAAAGCTGAATACAATTAGCTGTATAAAGATGAACAACTTTGTAAAGAGCCTGGGCGGTAATAAGAAATAAATTTTACCCTATAGATCTACACATGGTCTAGAGACCTCTCACCATGATCCCATGATCTGCTTGAGTCTTCTATACCCCCCTCTAAGGCTGTACACATCATAGCCCTCCTCTCTAAGATATCTAGCAAGGGCCTCGCTTGCCTCTCCAAGCTCGCATACCAGAACGATCTTCTCCCTCTTCTTCAACAGCCCCTCTAGATCTTCTAACCCTCTCACAGAACCATAGCCCCTCTTTCTAGTTATATCAACCACCACAGATCCCTCGGGTATAGTATCTACACCTATGCTATCCACTCGGAGACCTCTCTTCAAGCTATCCTCCCAGTTATCGCTATACCTTATCTCCACAGATTTGTTAATGGCTCTCTCAAAGACCCCCATATCGATCTTGGCGAATTCCCCAACAAGCTCCCCCGGATCTATGTGCGAGACCCCAGCACCCCCGATAAAGCAGCTCTCAACAACTTTAGAGCTATAGTCATAGAAGCCTAGCTCCATAGAGAGCCTAAGGATCTCAGCTTTATCGAAGCCTATGAGGGGCCTCAGGATCATATGGTCAATTCCTTTTTGCGAGGCGTAGAGGGCGCTGAGCCTCTGTGACGAGGCCTCCCATATAGCTTCTCCCGTGACAAGTGCAGATGCTCCCAGCCTCTCCATAAAGGCTCCCCCGACTATGTACATAGCCCTTCTAAGGGCGGGTTGCCATAGCTTTCTCCTAACCCTGGATCTTATTTCTGAAATGATCTCTGAGAAGTCGATAACAACAACCCTGGGGTCGTATCCGAGAGACCACCGCCTAGCTAGAACCTCGCCAACCTTTAAGGCTCGAAGCGTGTTATCGAGAGACCCCATAGCATAGTGAACAATATCAGCGGGAGACCCTCTCTTCATGATCATCCATGTAGCCACGGGGGAATCAAAACCCCCTGAGAATAGCGAGAGCACCTTCTCAGAAGATCCCAGAGGGAGGCCTCCATACCCCCTACGGGATCTCGATTTGAGAGCTATATACGCTTTCACCCCCCTTATCTCTATATACACAGTTTCATCGGGGTTCTCGAGATCGACGCCCTCTGAGCAGTCAATAAGAAAGCCCCCAATGATCTTTGCAGCATCGAGGGACGTATATTCTGTAGAACCCGCTCTCCTCACCCTTACAGCAAACCTCTTGCCAGCTAGGGATTGGCAGAAGAGATCCCTGATCTTTTTGGCAAGCTCATATAGATCCTTAGAGCTTTCAACCTCGACCTCGAGAACCTCAACAACCCCAAAGATCCTTGTCAGAGTCTCTGAGAAGTCTTGAGAAGCCTCAACATAGATCCTTCCGCCATCTATCCTCTCCACGCTAACAACACCGCTTCCAAGAGAGCTTCTAATATTTCTTGTTAGCATCGCCTCTAAAGATCCCCTAAGCCCTCCCTTAAGAGAGATCTCCCCGGATAGTCTCAAGAGGTACCTATACACAGCGGCCCCCCAGGCTCTATATAGCTCTCCCCACAGTGTTATGGGATAC